>OQVS01000233.1_pt1 | contig 35163 bp, 33 predicted proteins | sample 1691601 | NCBI WGS metagenome assembly OQVS01 (sample SAMN03418268, study PRJEB22391) | human gut metagenome | biome: human-gut; feature: organic feature; material: feces | host: Homo sapiens | place: Tanzania | collected 2013-01 | reverse complement strand
AGACAAAATTTTCATAGCGGATTTTCTACTAAAAGAAAATGCAGACAGAAAAAGTAAAACTGAAAAAAAATCCTTTATTTCTCTATATACTCTGATAAATTGATTTGATTCAACTTCATCAAGAGCATCAACTATGCAATATTTCACATCGGCTCCAACCGATTTTGAAGTAAAATCTATAGCATTACATTTTAATACGTCCTTTGAAGAAAGAGTCGATCCCAACTCTTTCAAAAGTCTACTCTTCCCTATTCCAGGATCTCCTACGATACATAAACGATGTGTATTTCTTATTGTATCTAAGAAAGAAGACATATTAGTAACACGTGTCATATTTGACTTATCAGTTGATTCTAATAAGTCATCTATATTTTTATATTGCTTTATGTAAGGAAGAATATATCTTTCCATGTAAATTGATTTTAATTATTATAATAAGCACACTTCGTATGCGAAGATAGTGCAAATCGAACGCAATGGAGCTTGCTCCGATTGCTGAGGTGCAGCTTATCTTTTACAAAGATACAATATTATGTCGAACACCATGACGAAAACATCTATTTATTTGCTTGGGGAGTGTTATTTTTATAAAAAGCGTCTGTTTTCTGAAGAAAAAACCTTATTTTTGCATAGTGATAATATAAGGACACGAAATATGGAGAAACAACCTCTCAATCGAATAAAAGTGATGCTTGCAGAACGCATGCTAACCAACAAGCAACTGGCTGAGATGCTCGGTAAAGATCCTGCTACCATATCAAAGTGGGTCACCAATACCTGACAACCAACTTTAGAGAATATGATTGAGATAGCTCGCCGTCTCAAATGCGACATGAACGACCTTGTCAGACTGGACGATGTCGTTATTATAAAAACTGATAAATAAACTCATTAAGAGAAGACTCTATGCCAACAAACAAGAATGCGCAACTTCGCTACTGGATACTGGACCGATGCTTGAAAAGGTAGGAGTAGACTCCAAAATGAACTTCGATAAATACGAGGAACACATCATTTGGAGTGCCTGATCCATGTCTTCAAAGTACCTTCTCAGTACCACGTAAGTGTTACAACGGTGTCAGTTAACTGACACTCCAGTACCACCTAAGGTAAACTCCAGTATCAGTTAAGTGGTACTAAAAGTGGTACTGATAATGGAGAAACCATAATTACAATACATTAAAGAAGAAATATTGCATGAAGAAATTAACAAAGCTTAGCATACAATGGTTTTACAATTTGCTTGAACGAGGTGAATGTGATATCATGGACTTCAAGGAGCAGTTGGAGGACAAAATGACATTTGGAAAATCATTAAAGAATTTTGCTCCAAAATATGACGAAACAGCAAGAGATGTTGTCGCATTTGCCAACAAGAAAGGTGGTTTTTTATTTATTGGCATTGTTGATGACAGCAAGGAAATTAACAAAGATTTCATATATGATGAGAAAAAGGTGTTCGACCTAATCCACCAAGTACAAGACCGAACAGAGCCTACAATCACACTTATTCCGCACAAAATAAATGTAGAAGGGAAAAATTTGCTGGTGTTAGAAATACCATTCTCAACACAACTTCATCGTACAAGTCGCGGAGAGTTTTTAATTCGTAGTAATGATGGTAATCGTCCTATTGAGCCATACGAAATGTCCACTATCATGTCAGAAAAAGGATTGATAGTATATGACCAAAAAACATGGCATATCTCAGGAGAATGGATTGACGAAAAACGCTTGTCAAATCTAGTTGACATGATAGAGGCTAAAAATGCTGATAGTCCGTACTTGGATAAATCGAAAGAAGATTTGCTAGACTCTCTTGGAATGACTAAGGACGAAGATGGTGAACCTTTGCCGACAACTACGGGATTGTTGTTCATTGGAAATCAGACTGCCTTAAGAGAGCTACCATACTATGAGGTGAAGTATATTCACTATTTTTCAGATGGTACCTATAAGCCATATGAATATAAAGGCAATATAGTAGAAGTGGCTAAATCATGTTTTGCACAACTAAGGGCAGAAATCAAGCAAAGAGAATATGTCTTTGGACTATTTAGAGAATATGTTGAAGATTATTCAGAGATCGTCATTCGTGAATTGCTCATCAATGCTTTGGCACATAGAAGTTTAAGCAGACAACAGATTGTTGAGATACGCAAATATGACGATGGTAGGTATTTGGAAATAGAAAGTCCAGGACCTTTCCCAGAAGGTATTACTGTTGAGAATTATCTGAGAAAAACCAATCCTCGCAATCCTAATGTTATGGATATTCTGCGTGAGATAGGTCTTGCAGAAAAAGCAGGAAGTGGATTCGATAAGATATTTACAGACCTTCTAAAAAAAGGAAAGTCCTTGCCTAAACCAGAAGAAACGGACAATTCTGTAATATTTCGTATTAAAGCAGATGTTGTATCAGAAAAACTGATAGAGTTATCACTACTTTACGAGAATCAAGTAGGAAAAGGAATGAAATTGGATGAGCTATTGGTACTTTCAGAGATTGTAAATCACAAGCAGATAAAGATCTCTGAGTTATTAAATAGGCCCAACATCAGTCATTATCGTCTACAGAGCATTCTTGATAAACTTTGCGATTTGGAGTTCATTGAGCCATCAGGCAAGACTTCTGGTAAATCATACATTCTTCATGTAAGTAAGCGTAAAAACATAGATGACAAGATAGAATACGTTAAGACTAAGAAGCAGGAGAAGGCAAGACAAAAAGAAGCTATCCTGCGCTACTTGGATTCCATTGATACAATAAATAATTCAGAAGCACGACAACTGCTGAAATTGCCAGAAAAAGACAGGGCTAAGGTATCGCGTCTGTTTGCAGAATTAGTAGATGAAAATGCAATTTTGAAAACAGACGACAGTAAGCCTAACAACGTGAAATACAGAAGAATAAGTAAATAAACGTTTGCAGTTTCGTTTGCAGTTTTTGCTTCTAAAAACAAAATTTGCAAACAGAATGCAAACAGGAAAGACAAGAATGAAGGCGATGAAACAAGAGATTCCAACACCTGCATCCATCCGCAAGGCTTACGTGGAAGAATATCTGAAACGCAGACCCGATGCTGAGGAGTTTGCCCGATTCACGGAATCGGAACTGGCTGACTTCATCCGAAAGCATGGGTCGCCTAACTTTCAAAGCATCTATACTCAGCTCGAACATAACTATTATGACCGAGTACGCCATGACATGGCAATAGACGGACTGATGAGAACAGAAGACAATGCTGCTGACAACAGATATTATTTACATCTGAAAACATGCTCAGGATTCCTGGAGTCAAAAGCATTCCGCAATCCCTTCAAAACAAAGATGGCCATAGAGGGTTTGTCCTCTGATGCGGATCCATCACCACCTTCTACTCCATCATTCCGGGAAGAAACCCAAGACGAACGGAAACATATTCTGAAAGAGATGGATGTGATAAGGCGCAATCCTCAGCTCCGTCAGATGTGCCACTTTTGGGCTTTCAGCCCGTTTCAACCGTACAGGTTGAATATAATCCATTGAGCAAACTTAGAAAAGATGACAGCATCAAATACCTTGCCATCCTTTTTTGTTGTCAGATGCAGATGAGGCTCGTTGCTAAAACCGATTGTGAGGTAAAGAGGGAGGTAGAGGGTAGTTAAGAGGGTGTGGAACTAAAGGAGGCGCTGCATCCACAGCGCGTCCTGATACGCGGATCCTACGCAGAGCCAGTCGGTGAGGCGGGCGGTGGTGGCGAAGCCCATCTTCTCGAACAAGGCGATGGATGCCTTGTTTTCCACGCCCACGCAGACATAGACCTGGTGGAGGTGGAGGATATGGCGGGCCGTGTGGATCAGTCTGCCGACGATGGCCGATCCATAGCCCCTGCGGCGGTATTCGACCGGCACGACCAGTCCGATCTCCGCCCGCTGGTGGCGCGGGTCGAAATTGACGAAGTCGCCAATGCCCACCACCTCGCCAGCCTCGTTCTCCGCCATGAGCCGGACCTGTCCGTCGGCATAGATGTCGTTGCGGGCCGAGAGGATATACTCCCTCAGCACCTGGCGGCTGTAGGGCACGTTGGTGGTGCCACAGTCCCATAGCGACTCGTCGTTCTCTATGCGGTAGAGGAAGTCGAGGTCTTCGGGCTCCAGGGCGCGGAGGCGCACTGCGGGCAGTTGGTTGGCGTCAGATGATTTCATTGCCGGTGATGATCAGTTGGGTGGAGGGATTGTAGGTTCCGATGAGGACGTTCTCGCGCGGTTCGCGGCCAAAGATCTCGAAGATCTGGTCGAAACTGTAGGCCGTGATGTCATAGACCACGACCAGGGGCGCGTCCTGGGGCAGAAGATCCGTGAGCGCCAGGTGGCCGTCGGGCAGCCGCTTGTGGTCGGCCACGCGAAACTCGCCCGTCAGCGCTTTCTTCTGGGCGATGGTGCGACAGGCCGCTATCGATTCCTCCCGTCCTATGAAGAGGTAGGTGGGGAAGACCTGTCGGGCCCGCGCCAGCAGTCCCATGTCCTTGACGGCGCGCCACCACAGCACCTGCATGAGCGTCAGCGCCGCCTTGCCGACGACCGCCGCCTTGATGGGCAGGCTCAGCAGGAAACTCAGGTGGCCGTAGTGTTTGCGGAAGAAGATGAGCATGGCCTCGTAGAAGACGTGGACGTAGCGATAGGACTCGCGCTGCGTGCTCTCGCCCTTGTAGTGGAGGATGCGGCAGGGCAGGTACCAGTTTTCGTAGCCCCCCTTGAGCACGCGGTAGCTGAGGTCGATGTCCTCGCCATACATGAAGAAGTCCTCGTCGAGCAGTCCGACCTCGTCGAGCGCCTTCCGCCGCAGGAAGCAGTAGGCGCCGCTGATGACCTCGATGGGGTTGGGCTCGTCCCACGGCAGATAGCTCATGTAGTATCTGCCCAGCCGTCGGCTGTTGGGGAAGCGCTCGCAGAGCCCCGAAATCTTGTAGAAGGAGGTGAGCGGCGTGGGCAGTCCGCGTCGCGACTCCTTGGCGTCGCTGCCGTCCGTGCGCAGCATCCTCACTCCCGCGGCTCCCGCCTTCGGATGGGCGTCCATGAAGGCGATGGACTGGCGGATGGACTCCTCGCCGACAATGGTGTCGGGATTGAGCAGCAGCACATACTCCGACTCGCTCGACCGGATGGCGAGGTTGTTGGCGCGCGCAAAACCGAGGTTGTGGCGGCTGGCGATCATCTTCACCTCGGGGAAGCGGGGCGCGAGATAGCCGATGGAGTCGTCCTTGGAGTCGTTGTCCACCACATAGACCTCGGCGTCGATGCCCGTGAGGGCGCGGCGCAGGCTGACGAGACATTGCTCGAGGTAGTACTTGACGTTGTAGCTGACGATAACGACGGTGAGCTTATGGGCCATCTTTCTCTCTGTCTGTATAAAAAATAAGGTGTGTGCTATGGTTGTCCTTGGTGGGAGGGATCGTCCTGCGTTGGGGCCTCCGCCGGTTGCTCTTCGGCGCGGCACTCGTGTTCGCAGCGCCGCTTGGTGGGAAAGACGAAGGTGATGGTGAGCAGGTGGATGACGGCCATGTAGAAGAAGCCCACCACTGCCCCGAAGAGGTAGTAGAGCAGCAGGTCGAGGACCATCGGTACGCAAATCATGAGCATGCGCGCGCTCCCCCAGCGCCGCAGCGCCGTCTCGCCGTCCACCATGAGGCGCTCCCTCACGCTGCGGAGGCGGAAGAGATAGAGCGCGCCGGGCACGGTGGCCAGGAGCACGATCGTCATCGCCGTCTGCGCCAGGAAGAGCGTCGTGCCGTCGGCCGTCGCCCACAGTCCCTCGGCGACCAGCCCCGTCTCGAAGGTCAAGGCCAGCAGCAGGAGGATCGCCACGGATCCGAGACACTCCGTCATGAGTATCTTTCTTGTTTTTTCCATAACTTTAGATTTCTTGTTTCGCGCGGGCCACGGGGCTACCGTCCGCCCGTCTCCAGGGGCGTGCGGCAGAGGATGCTGCGCCCCAGTGTCACCTCGTCGGTATATTCCAGTTCGTCGCCCACCGAGATGCCGCGTGCGATGACGCTCGTCCGCACCCCCGTCGGCTGCAGGCGTCGGGAGACATAGAAGTTGGTCGTGTCGCCCTCCATCGTGCTCGCCAGGGCAAAGATCACCTCGTCCACGCCGCCCGCCTCCACACGGCTGACGAGCGAGTCGATCTCCAGGTCGCCGGGGCCTATGCCGTCCATGGGCGAGATGACGCCGCCGAGCACATGGTAGAGGCCGTTGTACTGCTGCGTGTTCTCGATGGCCATGACGTCCTGGACGTTCTCCACCACGCAGATCGTCCTGCTGTCGCGACGCGGGTCGGAGCAGATGGGGCAGACCTCCTGGTCGGAGATGTTGTGGCAGACCCGGCAGTAGCGCACCTCGTGGCGCGCCCTGCGCACGGCCTCGCTCAGCGAGTCGGCACGTTCCGAGGGCTGGCGGAGCAGGTAGAGCACCAGGCGCAGGGCCGTCTTGCGGCCTACGCCCGGCAGCGTGGCAAACTCATCGACCGCCTTCTGGAGGAGTTGTGAGGGATATTGCTGGATCATCGGTTTCTGTGCCGGGGAGTGGGGATGGCGTAGAGCCATCAGCGCCCTCCCGGCGATGGCTACGATTAGTCGTCGAAGAGATAGATGCCGATACCGATCTTCAGTCCCACCGTGCTATAGTCGCTGTTGTTGAAGGAGTGGTCGTAGTAGATGGCGGGCTCGATCGTCACGCTGCGGTTGACGTAGAAAGCGTAGCCCACCTCCGCTCCTGGCATCAGGTCGTCGTAGGTGTGGTCGGCATGGAGATACTTGAGGTTGGCCCCCAGGTAGAGACCGTTCTGGACGATGTAGTAGCGGCCGCCGATGCCTGCCGTGAAGGAACTGGCCGCGTCGCTCGACCCGGTGTGCCTCAGCGAGGCCTGGGCCAGCACCATCCAGTTGTCCTCCAGCAAGTAGCCCGCCTTGCCCTCAATGCCGAGGTTGAGCCCGTTCTTGCCCGTATAGTTGAGATCCACTCCCGTCAGGGAAGCACCCACGTAGGCCTTGCCCTGCTGAAACTGCGCGTGTGCTGCCACGGCGAGGGTGAGCATCAGCAGCAAAGTAGTGATTTTCTTCATTTTATCCGTTCGCTTTTAAATAATACTCATCAATTTTTCTGATTCAACCCGACAAAGGTAAGGCGATTATTTCAAATAACCAAAAAGAATCCTTAACTTTGTGCCAAAATTACAACAATGACCCATCCAAAGATACTTTTACGCCAAGCCTCGGCCACGATCTTCGCCGCCCTCCTCCCCTGTCTCGGAGGCCATGCGCAGGATCGCTGCCAGGCCTTCAACCTCGAGACGCTGCCCAAGCGCGAGGTAAGGGCCGTCTGGCTGACGACGCTCTCCAACCTCGACTGGCCCAAGGGCTACGCCACGACGCAGGAAGGCATCGAGCGCCAGAAGCGCCAGCTCACGGAGATCCTCGACCGCTACGCCGAGGCCAATATCAACACCGTGCTCTTTCAGGCGCGCGTGCGTGCCACCACCACCTATCCCTCGGCCCTGGAACCGTGGGACCGCTGCCTCACGGGACAAGAGGGACGCGACCCGGGCTACGACCCGCTGCGCTTCGCCATCGAGGAGTGTCACAAGCGGGGCATGGAGCTCCACGCCTGGCTCGCCACCATCCCCTGCGGACCGTGGACCTCGCTCGGCTGCCGCCGTCTGCGCGCCAAGGGACTGCGCCTCAGAAAACTGGATGGCGCGGGCTATCTCGACCCCTCCGATGAGCGCGTGGCGCCCTATCTGGCCTCCGTCTGCGCCGAACTGACGGAGAAGTATGACATCGACGGCATCCACCTCGACTATATCCGCTATCCCGACGGCTGGCCACGCGCCACGCGCCGAAACGGCGACACGCCCGACAACCGCCGCGCCAACATCAACCGCATTGTGCGTGCCATCCACGAGGCCGTGGAGACGCGCAAACCGTGGGTGAAGGTGAGCGCCTCGCCGCTGGGAAAATATAGCAACCTCACGCGCTATAGCAGCTATGGCTACAACGCCCGCGACAAGGTCTATCAGGACGCGCAGCTATGGCTGAAGCAGGGGTGGATGGAGCAGCTCTACCCGATGCAGTACTACCGTGGCAACCACTACTTTCCCTTCGTGCCAGACTGGGTGGCCAACAGTCATGGTCGCACGCTGGCGAGCGGACTGGGCACGTGGTTTCTCGATCCGAGGGAGGGACGCTGGACCCTCGCCGACATCTCGCGGCAGATGGAGGTGAGCCGATGGGCGGGCATGGGCCACGCCCACTTCCGGTCGAAGTTTCTGATCGAAAACCATAAGGGCATCTACGACTTCGAGCAGCGCTTCAACCTCTTTCCGGCCCTCGTCCCGGCCATGAAGGGGAAGCGCGACGCCCGTCTTGCCCCACCGACGGACCTCCGTCTGGACAGCGGCCTCATCAGTTGGCAGGGCGACGCTCCTTATTATAATATATATGTGAGCGACCACTGGCCCGTGGATACGGACAATCCCGCCAACCTCCTCCTGGCCCGCTTTGCCCACAAGCAGATAGCCACCGCTCTGGCGCCGCGCCTCTTCCGTGGGTGGCCCTTCGTGGCCGTCACGGCTATGGACCGCTACGGCAACGAGAGCCAGCCGCTGCAGTATCAGCCGCCCGTCGCGACGACCTACCAGCCGCAGCTGCCCAAGAACCTCTACCTGGCCAACGACGGACAGCAGCTGGACCTCTCGGAGACCCTCCGCCCGCTGCTCCCGATGGACATCGACCGCTATGCCGTCGCCACCCTCCAGGGCGTCTTCCTGCGCAGCTACCTCCGCCCGCTGCCAGCCACGGGACCGGCCCAGCGCATCGACATCAGCAGCCTGGCCGACGGCGTCTATTGGGTCTATGCCCACAACAAGCGGACAAAGAAAATGGTGCGCGTCGGCAGTTTCGAGATCGACCGCCAGCAGGTGGGTTTCGTGCGGTAGCACCGCCCTTCCTTCCTAATCAACGAAAACCAGGCGACACACCCGAGAGTGCGTCGCCTGTTTTTATTGATGAGGCTGCCTGCCAGGAGGCACCTGCTGGACTTGAAATTTTCTGCCAAGAGGCGCCTGCTGGGCGAGGGATTTTCTGCCAAGAGGCGCCTATTGGATTTGGGATTTCTACCAAGAGGAGTCGCCGGCCGTGTTTTCCTTCTTCGAAGACGAGGTCGAGCTCGATCCGTAGGAAGGATTCTTGCCCGATCCCGATCCGTAGCTCTCGCTGCTGCCGCCCGAAGTGGGATTCTTCGAGGGAGTGGACGGACGGTAGGGCTCGTCGTAGTCGTAGTGGTACTGTCTGCCACTCTTCTTCTTTTGGGAAGGTTTCTCGTGCTTCGGAGCCTTCTTCTTCGGAGCCGGATAGGCGGCTGCTGAGTCGCTGGCCGCGCTGGTCTTGCCTGTAGCAGCCGGAGCAGCTGGGGCTTGCTGCTGCTTGGCGGCATGAGTCTGTTGCTGATCGACGACGGAAGAATCGACCACTACGGAGTCGGGTTCTGATGTGGCCGGAGCAGCATCCTGACCAGGAGACATGAAGTACTTGGCGCCGAAGAAGCCGATGACGGCAAAGATCAGGACCACGAGGATCCATTTCCACTTCGAGCTCTTCTGCTCTTCCCCTTCGACCGAGGGCTCGTCCTGGACGATCTCAGTCTCATCGTCTGCCGCAGACGGGTTGTCCGTCGTGGAAGGATCGTCGGAGGCTGCGGGAGTATCGTCGGCGGCTGCGGAAGGACTGTCGGAGGAGGCGTTCTCCGTCTCGCCGCTGGCAGCAGGGTCGTCGGACGCCTGGTCTTGGCCCGACTTGGGCAGCACGATTGTGACGTCGTCGCCCGTCTCGCCCTTGCCTGCGTCGGCAGGCTTCTCCTCGGGCTTCTCCTCTGCCTTCTGGCTGAGGACGCGGCGTATCTCGGCTACCGACTGCGGGCGCTTGCGGCGGTCGGTGGCCATCAGCCAAAGGACCATCCGACGCAGCCGGTCGCTGACGCTGTCGGGCATGGCGAGGGCCTCGTGCTTGTCGTCGGTCATGTCGTCGTCGATATCCGAGGGCAACGGCGGCTTCTGGTCTGTCAGGAGGAAGTAGAGCGTGGCGCCGAGGGCGTAGAAGTCGGTCCAGGGACCAAACTTGTCGAGGGCTTGCTCCATCTGCTCGCGCGGTGCGTAGCCATTGGTGTAGCTGACGGCCGTGGAGGTCGTTGCCCCGCTGCCCGCCTTCATCTGCTTGCTCGCACCGAAGTCGATGAGTCTCACCCCACCCTGCTGGTCCATCATCAGGTTGGCAGGCTTGAGGTCGAGGTGGAAGAGGCCGTGGCTGTGGACCACCTCCAGCGCTTCGAGCACCTGGTCGAAGACCTGCCAGACGGTAGCCTCGTCGAGCGGGTGGCCGATCTTCTTGAGATAGTCGCGGAGATTCTCGCCATCGACGAAGTCCATGACATAGTAGGCCGTGCCGTTCTCCTCGAAGAGGTCGTGGACACAGACGATATGAGGACTGGAGAGTTTGCGCAGGCGCACGGCCTCCTTCTTGAACTTGTCGCGCTGGGCCTCGAAGGTGGCAGCGTTCTCCTGGTTGCTGACGCTGATAGTGGTCGTGTTTTCGTCGCGCTCCGTCACGCCCTTGAGGAAGAACTCCTTGATGGCGTAGCGCTCACCAAACTGGATGTTGGTGGCAACGTAAGTATTGCCAAAACCGCCCGATGCCAAGTAGCCATCGACGCGGTAGGTGCCGTGCAGGATCGTGCCCACACGCAGCATATTGGATTGGTTGATCGTATCGCTCATTTTCTTTTTCTTTGTCTCCGCCCGGGGAATCTACTGTCCTTGGGCGGATCGATTGGTCATGATGCGGGGTGGTGAATGGAAAGTGTGGAAAAGATTCGTCAGACAGGAATGCCCTCCGACGGTTTGCTCTTCTGCTTCTGGCCACCCTGCGGCGCTCCCTTCAGTTTTTCGCGGGCTGCGTCGATGGGGTCTTCGGCTTTCCTCTGCCTCATGCTGGGAGGAGGAAGCGTCTTGGCCCCCTTGCTGCTTTCGAGCGTGCTGCCCGCTTTGTCGGTCTTTCTGTCCTTCTTTGGGTCTGCCTTGCCGGAAGTAGGATTCTTCTGTGGTTCGGCGGGGCTGGCCTTCTGCGGCGCAGTCTCGCGGCGCACGGTCGTCTCGCTCTTGCTACTACTGCTGGCGGGCTGATCGACCCTCACCTCGCGGGCCACCGTCTCGCGTGCGGGGTCTGCGGACTGTCGCGAGGGACTGTCGCCGATCTTCTCCGTATGGGGCACGAGGGGCGCGGCGGCCTTCTCCTCCTTCGGCGTGAGGAAGAAGTAGGCGCAGGCCAGGGCCACTAAGGCAGCGGCGGCACCCAGCACGAGCTTGCCCTTGCCGCCCTTCGGAGCCTGGGGCTGTGGGCGGAGGGGCTGGCCCACCCTGGGAGTCTCCTCGACGACGCTCACCTCCTCGACGTCGCTCGCCACCTCCTCGGCCTCGAAGACGGGACGGATGTTGAGCGCGTTGTCCTTGGAGGTCTGCTCGTCGTCCAGCAGCGACTCGTCGCCCTCGCCCGAGGAGACGCTCGCTATGCCGACGAAGTAGGCCGAGTGGTTGTCCTTGTTGCCCTTCGTGGCCTCGATGAGCTGCTGGCGCTTCGCCTCGTCGGAGTCTTGGGAGGAGAACAACTGGCAGAGCGCGTCGTTGTCCATCTGCTCCAGCATGCCGTCGCTGCAGATGTAGAGGTAGTCGCCGGGCCTGAGGTCGGTGATGTGGACTATCGACGGCTTGCAGCGATTGTCCTTGCCGGGCTGCATGGCGCGGGTGATGATGTTCTTCTGGGGCGACGTGGCCATCTCCTCGAAGCTGATCTCGCCAGCCTGGTAGAGGTCATAGACCAGGGAGTGGTCCTTGCTCTGGTAGAGGAGTTTCCTGGCCGAGGGGCGCACGTGGTAGATGCGACTGTCGCCGATGTGCATTGTGGTCAGTCCGCCACGATGGAAGAGGAGGAGGCAAAGGGTGGTTCCCATCTTCTTGGCAGCTTCGTCGTCGGCCTGGTCGAGGGCCTGGTAGGCCGCCTCCAGCGCCTCGCCGATCACCTGGTCGGAGACGATCTCCTCGGGGTTGACGTGGTCGCGCAGATACTGGGCAAGGTTTTGGCTGACGATGCGGCTCGCCACCTCGCCATGTTCGTGGCCTCCCATGCCGTCGCAGAGGATGAAGAAGAAGTCCTGGTCGGTAGCCTGTCCCTGCAAGGGCCAAATGCTGTCCTCTTGGTTATCTCGCTGCCCGAGCTCATAGATGGCCTGGGGCTGTCTGATTGCTATTTTCATGTGAAATCGTTGGGGGGATTATCTTTCTTGATAGACAACGGTGGTCTTGCCCATGACGATGCGGTCGCCGTTGGAGAGGACGATGGCCTCGTCGTTGGGCAGTTCTACGCCGTTGATGGAGGTGATATTCTTGTTGCGGTCGTTGCTGATGACGGCCTTGAGCTTGCCATTGGGCAGGACGGAGACCGTGATCTGCAAGTGGTGGCGACTCATGTAGGGGTCGGAGACGGGCAACTGGAGCGTGGCCTGCGAAGTCTGTGCCTTGCGGCCCACGGTGTTGGCACCCTGGCGGAGCACATACTGCTGGCCGGCGAGGACGAGGCAAGCCGTGGCCGCGCCCGGCTGGCGTCCCTGTCCGAGGATGGTCCGCTCGCTGTCCTGGCGGCCTCCCAGCAGGGTCTCGCCGTCGTTCTGTGGCGCCATGCGCTGCTGGGCGGGCTGGCGCCCGGGCAAGACGGTCTCCACCTCCAGGGGCTGCTGCGGCTGAAAGCGCACCCGCAGCGGCGCTTTGCACTGCGGGCACGTGATCAGTTTGACAGCCTCATTCTTCGAGTTCTTCACTTCGAGGATGATGCCACAATTGGAGCATTTTACGCGCTTTACTTCCATAGCCGTCATTTAGATATATTGCATGTCAGTACCAGCGTCGTCCATGCCGTCCACGCCGTCCACGCCGAGGTTGGGATCGTCGTAGCCCATCGCGGGATCCTCGGAGTAGGAAGCCTGCTGGAGGTTGGGATCCATCATGCCCTCGTCGTTGGCCGTATTGATATCCTCAGAGTAGGAAGCCTGGTGGAGGTAGGGATCCTCCTGCGCGCCGTCGTAGCCGTCGGTTGTGCCGTCGGGCTCGGCGCCCTCATAGGCCGTCTGCATATAGCCCTCGGTGTGGTCGGGCTGGTGCTCCGTCTGCGGGGTGACGTCGCCCGTCTCTTCCTCGGACATGCTCTGTGCGAGCTCGCCACGCGTCATGGTGGTGCCGTCGCGGAAGATCAGTACGTCCTGGTCGTCGAGCTGGTTGTTGTCGTTGACGTCGATGACGGCCACGTCGGGCTGGTTGTCGCCGTCGAGGTCGAGGACGACGGCCTGGTGGCCCTGGACTTGGGTCTGGCCGACGATGTGTACGTCTTCCGTCTCCTGGATGAAGGGCTCCTGATGGCTTGCGGGGGTGGCGGAGGAGGCGGTGCGCACATGGCCGCCATCCTCGGCGGTACGGCCCGAATGGCCATCCTCGGGCTCCTTGACGGTCTCGCGCTCATAGACTACCTCGCGGTGAACCTCCACGTCGGTCTGATGGACGGCCGTGTGGGCGGTGGGCTGATAGCTGTGGGGGTGGACGTTGGACATGGCGGTCTGGGTGAAGGCGGCCTTGTCCTCGGCCGACATGGCGTTCCACTCGTCGGCGGTGTAGGTGCCATAGACGCCACCGTGCCACTCAAAGACGCCACCGGGGCCCACCTGGGCGCGGGCCGACTGGAAGGCCTCGGCAAAGGTCATGTCGTCCTCCACTGTCGCCACGGCGCTGCCAGCAGCCTGGGGGGAAGCCGTAGCGGGATCGGCGGCGTCGGCCTGGGTCTCGCCAGCCATCGCGTTGACGGCATAGAGCGCACCGGCACCGAGCAGAATGCCGGAGGTGCCACCGATGGCCACCTTCTTCCATGTGGCGCTTTGCTTCTCAGAGGTCTCTTCTGCCACAGGAGCAGTCTGCTCGTTCTGCGGATTCTCTACCTGGGTGTTCTTGCCCATCAACTGGGTGTCGTCGCTTGTCATCATAATCGTATGAATTAATGGTTGTTTATTTCTGTTTACGTTGCAAATTTCGGATTTTGTTGGCACATGGACAAATTATTCGCTTCTTTTTACACAAAAGGTGGGTTTTGAGGTACGAAATGCGAAAAAAGAGGGCAAAGAGATGTGAAAATGGTGAATTTAGGGAGGGTAAAGACGATTTTGACCTAAAAAAACGGTATAAAAGAATGTAAAACTCAGTATTTTTTTGTAACTTTGCCCTGTCGAATGCGAAGAACATTGGCTTATGGACACGGCCCCATCCTCTTTCGGCACACACCAAATCATTCATGGCAAGATGCTGGACGCGGCGCGGAAACCGACGAGCCAGCCAAGCCAAACGGCGGGCAACACACTTCCCCACACCACCCTGCCGCACACAGAATTTCCTTCAAGAGAGTGCCCACCAGCGGGGAACTGCGGACACGACTATAGACGAATCAGCATGATGGAGTACATCTATTTCAACTCACGCGACGAGCTGCTCAGGCTCCGCATCACCGAAATCGCCTACTTCGAGAGCGATGGCAACTACTGCAACGTGGTCACGGCCAACAAACTGCGCAGTCCGATCGGCATGAACCTCACCAACCTCGAACATGCCCTCGACAAGCAGCTGGGCAACGAGGCCACTACCTTCATCCGTATCGGCAAGCGATTTATCGTCAACAAGCGCTATATCTGTAAGGTGAACATTCCCAAGCAGCGGCTGGTCATCACCGACTACGACCGCTTCACCTTCCAGCTACCCATCTCGCGCGACGCGCTCAAGCAGCTCAAGGCGCTCATCACACTATCCACTGAAAAGAAATAAAAAGCCATGCAAATCATCATCGGACGCGACGCCAAGACCTCGCAACTGAATGTCATCATCGGACAGCAGACGCTGCGCCTGGGCGCACCGGGCAGCGTGCCGCAGACCGTCTCGCGCCAACACTGCCGCATCACCGTGGCGGAGGACGGAACCTATCTCGTGGAAAACCTCAAGGCGGCCAACATCACCTATATAAATAATGTAGGCGTGGAGAAAAAGTCCATGCGGCGGGAAGACTCCCTGGCGCTGGGCACGGACCGCTATCAGGTCGATACGAAGGCGGTCTTCGCGGCTATCGACAAGGTGGCACCGAAGACGGCAGACATCCGCCCGCTGTCGAAGGTGTGGGAGGACCACGAGGAGTATATCCTCAACCAGAAGATCAAAAGTGCACGATTTGTAGCCATCGCGTCGAGTATGGGTCTTTTTACCCTCGGCGCCATGGTCTATACCTTTGTGTTTGGAGGCGACGGGATCATCAGAAACTCCTTGTACTGCATAGCCGCCGTGTTCGTCCTCCTCATCTTTATCAAGCGCTGGAGAGACGCCTCGCGCGTGCCCATCGAGCAGAAGAAGATCAACGACAAGTTTCGCCACGACTACTCCTGCCCCAACTGCAGCCATAGCTTCTCCATGAACTACGAGGAACTGCAGAAGTACGACAACTGTCCGTTCTGCAAAGCCAAATTCATCAAATAGCGCAACCAGGCCTGCGTCATGCGTGCTTGGGGGCGGGACTTCCGCCTTCCTAAATCTGCGTGGCGCGTGCCTATATTTGTAGCGCGTGCCTATATTCGTTACACGAGCCTATATTCGTTACACGAGCCTATATGCGTGGCGCGTACCTACTATACGATTCGATCAAAGGCTGTTTAGCAGTCGTTGGACCTTGGCGGCGTCGATGCGCCCTGGCGTCTGTTCCATCTCCTCGCCCAGGCAGTAGCCAGCGAGGCGCGGATGGTGAAAGTCGGGCAGCGACGATCCCTCGGCCTCCTTCTGTCCTCCACGGAGGAGAAAGGGCACGGGGGCTTCCCAGTCCGTCAACCACTCCCTGGCGCTCTCCACAAGGTCGAGGAGCAGGTAGTCGGCGTGGCCCGCATAGTCGGCGGCGCGCAGCAGGTCCTCGCGATGCTCGATGCGCAAGGTCTTGACGATCTGCAGTCCGCGGCGGATGTCGGGATCGACCGTGCGCCGCAGGTTGTCTATGAGGACGGTCGATTCCTCGCCTTCGAGGCGCACGAGGTCGAGGTGGAAGTTGTAGATGCTGGTGACGATGGTTTGGGGCATCTCGTCGCGGAAGACACCCATCAGCCGTGACCCAGGAGCCAGGCCAGCGCACTCCAGCAGCGGACTGTCGGGCAGCATGCCGGAGAGAGAAGCCAGTTGGCGCACCCTCCTCGGACTGTCGGCCACGAAGTCGAGACCGATCCAGTCGATGCCCAGACGTGAGATTTCCTTGATGTTGTCGGCCTCAGAAAAGCCGTCGATAGCGATGATCATATCTGTCATTTGTGAGATTCGGCCACAAAGTTACATATTTACCATGAAAAAAGTCGTCCCGGCACATAATAATAACACCTTTGTTTCGTTTAAATGATAGAAACTATCAAAAAAAGCTGCCTATGACCATCTTTACATCAGAAGAAAACAAGCCCACGGAGTTTACGCTCCGTCTGATCCGCCAAATGGCCTACACGTACCGCGTGGCCCGCATCGATGGTCGCGCTATCCCCTACACGCTCAACTGATGGCGCAAGTAGTCGTCAGCTGGGCTGTCCATGAAAATGTCTAACCTCGTCACGGTGGCAAAAAATAAACCTGTCACCGTGATATTTTATCATCAAAATGTCAGTATTAATATCCCCCTCACTCCTTTCCGCTGATTTCCTCAACCTCCAGCGCGAGGCTGAAATGATCAATGCCAGCGAGGCCGATTGGCTCCACATCGACGTGATGGACGGCATCTTCGTGCCCAACATCTCGTTTGGATTCCCCGTGCTCAATGCCGTGGCCAAGGTGCTCAAGAAGCCGCTTGATGTTCACTACATGATCGAGCATCCGGAGAACTACATCCGCCAGACTGCCGACAGCGGCGCCATGCTCATGACGGTCCACTACGAGGCCGTCAGACACCTCCACAGAACGGTGCAGGAGATCCATGCCGCCGGAATGAAGGCTGGCGTGGCCCTCAATCCCTCCACGCCCGTCAGCGTGCTCGAAGACATCATCAACGACGTGGACCTGGTGCTCCTGATGAGCGTCAATCCCGGCTTCGGCGGACAGAAGTTTATCGAAAACACCATTGGCAAGGTGGGATGCCTTCGCGAGATGATTGCCCAGTCGGGCAGCCAGGCGCTCATAGAAATCGATGGTGGCGTGCAGGGCGAGACGGCTCCGCGACTGGTTGAGGCTGGTTCCGACGTGCTGGTCAGCGGAAGCTACGTCTTCAAGTCGGCCGACCCCATCAAGACCATCCACGACCTTAAGGTGCTCTGATCGGCTAAGTAGTCCCCACCCCGCTACGGATCTGACTCACCAGTAATACTCGCCTGTAATAAACATAACGCCGCTCCCTGCGCCTCGAAAGAGAGGTTGCTGGGAGCGGCGATGTGTATTTTGAATGGGTGCGGCTACGCCATCTGCAGCGTGAGCTGGTGCTCGCGCGTCATGCGGCGAAGGTTGAGGATGGCATAGCGCATCCGTCCGAGGGCCGTGTTGATGCTGACCCCCGTGGCCTCGGCAATCTCCTTGAACGACATCTGCTGGTAGAAGCGCATAAACACCACTTCGCGCTGAGAGGCAGGCAGATGGCTCATCATCCGCCTCACGTCCTCCATGACCTGGTTGTTGACCAACTCTCCCTCGCGCGAACTCTCCAGGAGCGTGGAGCCCACGTTGGAGAGGTCGTTCTCCTTCGGCGCATCGACAATGTTCTGTGCGCGCTGCTGGCGATACCAGTCCATGATCACGTTGTGGGCAATGCGCATCAGCCAGGCACTAAACTTGCCGTTGGCGATGTACTTGCCCTGCTGCAGACGGGAGACTACCTTGAAGAAGGTCTCTTGGAACATATCGTTCGCCATCTCGCGGTCGCGGACGACAAACAATATATAGGTAAACAACTTCTCTTGATTGCGGCTAAGCAAAAGATCGAAAGCCTTGTTGTCACCATCTACATACATAATGGCCAACTCTTCGTCGGTCATCAAGTTCAGATTCTCCATGATCCAATTTTATTTGTTATGAAGTAATGCTGCTTCGATAGGCTTCGTTCTTTTGTTTAAACTGATCTATATTTCCGATTGCAAATTTAACGATATTCATCGACCCAACCAAATTTTTTCCCTAAAAAATATGAGAAAAGAAGAAAAACATACAAACCAAAACGATGCTGGCGATGGCAATTCTTGACGCAAGGTTGTGCGGCCTTCTTCTATTTATTTCTCGGATTTCAGTATTTTAGCATGAATTATTTCTCGGAATACAGTATTTTAGCGCGATTTTCACCCTAGGACGTAGGCGATCATGCACCAGAGCTGGCGCGTGAGGATGTAGATCGGTAGCAGCCAAAGTCCGCCGGCATGATCGGTGAGGATGTGGAAGATGCTGCCCGACTTCTTGCCGTCGGCCCCGATGATGGCGTAGGTCAGCGAGGCCGTGATGACCGTGAGGCAGACGACGGCGAAGATGCTTGCCGAGAAGCTGCTTGGATAGAGGGTGCCGCTGACGTTGAGCAAGATGGCGTGGGAGGGCACGGTCAGCAGGATCAGAACTGTCGCCACGAGGACCACTTCGAAGAGCACGCTCCTCAGAGCGAGCCGCTCGCGGTAGGCCATCGTCGGCCACGACCTCAGTCGGCGGATGGCTCCTGGCAGATGGCTGCCACGGAGCGCGGAGACGGCGCAGAGGCCCAGCAGCAGCCAGACGAGCAGCGGCGAGAGAAGGTTGTCCGTGAAATGGCCGAAGAGCCAGCGCACCCCCTCCTCGGAGAGCAGCGGCCGCAGCGGCCAGTCGGGTCTGACGGCCTTGATCAGCCACGAGAGGATGAGGACGAGGCCGTGGGCCGTCACGAGCAGGAAGACGGCGAGGCCATAGATAGCCTTCGCCCGGCTATGGCGTTCGGCAGAAAGCGTCTCACTCATCGGGATAGAGATTGTCGATGTCGAGGATGCGGAGTTCGAGGGCGCGGACCACGAGGCGCGTGGCGTTGATTCCGCTTCCGCGGCCACCCTCGGGGAAGAGTTTCTGCACGAGTTCGTTCTGCCGTTTCTCCAGGCTCTTCACGCCGAAGGGCATTCCGCGGAGCTGCGCTATCTGGTCCTTCGTATAGCCGAGGGCGAGGTGGCGCAGGAAGCGCTCGTCATACTCGTCGATCTCGTAGCCCACGAGGGCCTCCTGGTGCGCCAGTTGTTTGCCCACGCTCTCTTTGAACCGGTCCACGATGCGCTTCAGTATCGGCTGGTTGAAGACGAGCCGCTTGCCTCCCATGACGCTCATCACGTCGTCGTGGGTGAGCAGTTCGCCACTCTTGAGCGAGATGCCGTCGGCCCCTGCGTCGAGCGCATCGACCCATAGTTTCTCGTTGAGTACCTCTCCCGTGAAGATCAGCACCTTCATGGCGGGAAACTGCTGCTTGGTCTGCCGGCAGATCTCCACGCCGACGGTTGTGGATCCGCCCAGCCCGAGGTCGAGGAGGACGAGGTCGGGTTGGTGATCCTTGATGAGGCGCCAGTAGGCCTGCTCGCTGGCAGCCGTACCGATGATCTCCGCCTCGGGAATATCGTTGCGCAGGATGCCCTCCGTGCCTTTCAGTTCCAGGGGTACATCCTCTACGATGATGACTTTGAATTTTTCCATCTTGCCAATGTAATTGTTAAATAGGTCTTATTGTCTTGCCGCGTGGCCACGATGCCGCAGCCTCGGCGGTTGGTGAGTTCTCCATTGTCGCGCACGATCTGTGAGCAGAGCAGATAGGGGAGATTCTTCATGCTGGGCGTGAACAGGCTCGCGGACCCCTCTCCTCTCGCTTCCAGTCCCTCGAAGGCCACACGCAGTAGGAGGTAGTCGTCGCCCTTGCGCGCCAACTCCACCTCCAGCGGCCGCCCTCCGTTCTCCTTGCGCAGCAGTTCGAAGAGATAGCGCAGCATCTCTGCGTCGCCTACCAGTCGCTCGTTGCACCCCTGTGTCGGCGATCCGCCTGGCCAGTCGCCTACCCTCGTCGTCGCGGGCAGAACCTCGCCCAGACTGACGGTGCGCCCCGTAGGCGGCACGAGGGCCAGTTGCCCCATGGCCTGCAGGCAGAGCAGCTGGTAGAGGTCGCGGTAGTAGGCCGCCAGTTCCTGGATGTCGTGCAGCCTCCCCTCCCCCTCGTCGAGAAGGAGCGCCATGCGCGAGGGATAGTACATCGTCTCGTGCTTCAGAGTCGAGAGACTGTTGTCGAGCGTACTGTTGCTCAGATGGAGCCGCTCGTCCTCCAGTTCGGACCGCCCCAGTTGCTCCTCCAGCAGCCGGATGCGTTCTTTGCCGACAAGCTCCACCTCGGCGGAAGTCTTCAGCGTCGTGCGGATCTCCTCCACCAGCGTCTGCAGCGCGGCTGGCAGCGGCTCGTGGGCCACGGCCTCGGCAGCCTTGAGTTTCTCCAGGGGCGGAGCGTCGGAGAGAAGCGTCTCCGTCAGTCGGCGCACCAGGTCGGCGCTCAGCAGAAAACTGATCCGGTGGCGGTAGTACATGAAGTAGTAGGCCGGCCCTATGATCAGCAGCAGGAGCACGAGCAGCGCGATGGCCACATGCTTGTTGGCCTCCGACCGCTGCATCATCGTGCAGTAGCTTGGTAGCGACTGGTCGGCCGACGACTCCTTGAAGAGCTGGGTGTAGGCCTTGTTATTATATTGGTACATTTCCCACTCGTGGAGCGCTAGGGCCGCCACGGCCACCTCGTTGCGCATGGAGAGGATCACGTCGTAGTTGACCGGGATGCCCTCGTGGAGCCATTTCACTTCCGGCACCTCCACCTTGCCCTGCGCCGAGAGCGAGAGCAGCGGATAGCCATAGGGGCGCACCGTGCGGTAGAAGCGGTTGAGGACGGCGCAGCAGCTGTCGGCGTGGCGGATCGTCTTGCGGTAGGTGCCGGCGATGTTGCTATGATAGACCGAGTCGGCGTAGAGGCTGGCCTGGCGCAGCAGCGCTTGCTGCGACGTCGAGAGCTTCGTGGCCGAAGCCGACAGGCAGCAGGCGAGGACTGGCAGCAGGAGGATCAGATGTCGTACCACCCCCTTGGGCAGGCGGAAGAAGAGGCGACTCCCCTTGCCCGGCGTGCTCTCGGCCTGGAGCGTGCAGACGGTGAAGAGCTGGCTGAGTTTGCGGTAATGGTTGATGATGCCCTGGCAGTTCATGAGGCCGAAACCATGGGATCGGCGCGCCGAGGCGACGGCTTGGGCCGAGACCTGCTCGTCGCTGATGGGCTTATATTCGAAGAGGTGGGCCACCTGGTCCTCCGACATTCCGCAGCCCGTGTCCTCCACGCTCACCTCCACGTAGTCGCTGGCTTCCTGGGCCGAGACCCTCACCGTGCCCCCCTCGTCAGTATATTTGCGCGCGTTGTCCATCAGGGTGTTGACCATGAAGAGCGTCAGCACGCGGTCGGCCTTCACCCAGGCGCCAGTAGGTTCGACGCTGAGGCGGATCGCCTTCATCCGAAACTCCGGTTGACCCTTGGCCACGAGGTCGAAGAGCGGCTGGAGCGGAAAACTCTCGACGCGGACGGAGAGTTTGCCCTGCCGCAGTTGTATCCACTCCGTGAGCATGGCGTTGGAACTGTTGATCTGCTGGAGCAGTTCGGCGAGATAAGCCATCCGTTCTGCCCGCAGCGTGGCTGGCTCGTGGTCCTCCACCAGCCGTCTTATCTCCATCAGCATGCGGTCGATGAGCGGCAGCACAGTGTTGACCAGCGACACCTTGGCCCGCTGCTCCAGGTGGCGCTGCTTGTTGGCCTCGACGTGGAGGCGGCTCACGGCCAGTTGCTCCGCCACCTCCTCATACTGTTCGTCCAGCGCCCGCTGGTGCTCCTCGTCGCGCTCCTTCCACCGCTTGAGCGAAGCCTGCAGCGGGGCGATCGTTCCCTCTCCTCCTCCCCTGCTGCGCAGATAGGCGAAGAGGCCGAGGAGGCCCGCCATGAGGAGGATCATGAAGCCCACGGCGGCCAACATGAGGTTGAGCGAATGCGAGGTGCGGTCGAGCTGGTCGGCGCGCGCCTCGTAGTAGCGGTCCTGGCGTGTCTGGTCCTGCAGGTCGAGGTAGAGGTTGCGGTTGTAGTCGCTGGCCTGCTTGTCATCGACGGCCGAATAGACGATGCAGAGCTGCTCGCGTATCGAGGCCACGAGGTCGGGGGCGCGGTTGATGACGGTGTCCTCTTCGAGCGCCTTCTCCAGGCAGATCAGCGCCGAGTGGTAGTCGTCTATCTGCCAATAGCAGTTGGCGAGCGTTCGCAGCGATCCCGCCTTCTGGTAGATGTCGCCAAACTGCCTGAACAGGTGGAGCGACCGCTCCGCCAGATTGCCCGCCAAAAGGCTGTCGGGCATGGCGTCGGTGTTGATGAGCCGGATGTCGCGCGGGTTGTCGGCCATGAGGCGCGGTCCGTCAGGGCGCTGCAGCAGATGCTCGCTGAGAGCCTGGAGCGTGTTGGCGATCCAAAACGTGGAGCGCGACTCCATGGCGAGGCGGTAGGCACGCATCAGGCAGTCGAACTCCTGCTGGTAGATCTCCTCCCTCGACCCCTTGGTGAGCAGTCCACCCGCTCCGTAGCAGTACCAGTAGTTGATGAGCTGGGCCGTGTCGGAGGCAAGGTCCTCCTCCCCCATTCCGCTGATGGCCTGTGCCGACTGGCGGTCGAGGCCCACATAGTAGAAATAGGCTGAGGCCACGATGCGGTATTCGCTCCGAGCATAGACCATCCTCCGCTGCTGGCGTGGGGTGAGCTCCAGGGAGGTCTCGTCGATGCGGCGCAGCCGTTGGCCCGCCTGCTGGTAGGAGTCGTAGAAGTCTTTGTTGCGTGACTCTCGCTGGCAGATGCGCATCTGCAGGATGTCGCTCACGAGCAGTTCGATCTGGTCGTCGGTGATGGCGTTGACGGAGTCGCAGAGTTGCTTGGCGCGCGGGAAATCCATCCGCATGATGGCCACGAAGGCCAGGTTGTTGAGCGACTCGCCGATCACGCCGTCGTCGCCACGGGCCACCTGGAGTGCGCGGCGCGCATAGACCGTGGTGCTGTCGAGGCTGCGGTAGTGGTAGTAGTAGGCCAGGTCGTTGTAGTGGTCGGCCTCCTGCGTAGCTTGCTCCCCACACCCCACGAGCCCTGCCACCGTCGGCAGGACGGCGAAGAGCGGGAGGAGGACGCGGCGCAGGATCCTCCGTCGTGCCAGAAAGAGATATATGGGCTCGACTTTGATCATTCGTGGGGACAAAGATACCACAATATTTTCGAATACACGATATGATGATGGTATAAAAATCATCTTTCCAAGTCCGTCTTTCCATTTCCTGAGGGCGTTTCTCGCTTGATTTATGATTGGAAAACATGTTTTCGGAATTTTTTTTCATGTCGGATGACGGTTTTCTGATAAAAAATCTATAACTTTGCGCCTTATATAAAAGATTAAGGTAATTAAGATAAAATCAGAGTAATGAAAGCATTTGTATTTCCCGGTCAGGGTTCACAGTATGTGGGCATGGGTAAGGAGCTCAACGCCCAGAGCAATCTTGCAGGTCTTCTTTTCCGTCAGGCCAATGAGGTATTAGGTTTCGATATCACTTCCATCATGTTCGCCGGCACCGACGAGCAGCTGAAGGAGACCAAGGTGACGCAGCCCGCCGTCTTCCTCGACAGCGTGATCTCTGCCTCCTGCCTCGACGAGGACTTCAAGAAGAGCATGATGGCCGGCCACTCCCTCGGTGAGTTCTCGGCCCTCGTTGTCTCGGGTGCCTTGGCTTTCGAGGACGGTCTGAAGCTGGTGGCCGCCCGTGCCAACGCCATGCAGAAGGCTTGCGAGCAGAATCCTGGCACCATGGCCGCCATCATCGGCCTGGAGGACGCCAAGGTGGAGGAGATTTGCGAGGAGGTGACGAAGGGCGGCAAGGTCGTTGTCCCCGCCAACTACAACTGCCCTGGCCAGCTGGTCATCTCTGGCTCGATCGATGGTGTCAACGAGGCCTGCGAGAAGATGAAGGCCGCCGGTGCAAAGCGCGCCCTGGTGCTCAATGTGGGTGGTGCTTTCCACTCTCCGCTCATGCAGCCCGCCAAGGACGAGCTGGCCGAGGCCATTGAGAACATGCACTTCTCTGCCCCGAAGTGTCCGGTCTTCCAGAATGTCGATGCCAAGGCCCACACCAACCCCGAGGAGATCAAGGCCAACCTGGTCGCCCAGCTCACCAGTTCTGTGAGATGGACGGAGAGCGTGCAGAACATGATTGCCGCCGGCGCCGACGAGTTTGTCGAGTGTGGCCCGGGCAAGACGCTCCGCGGTATGATCGGCCGCATCGACAAGACGGTGAAAGCTCATGGAGTCAACGAGTAAGCGACTCTTCATATACCAAGTCTTCACCCGCACCTTTGGCAATAAGAACCTCACCCGGAAGAAGGGTGGAACTTATGATGAGAACGGTGCGGGGAAGATGAACGACATCAATGCCCAGGTGCTGCGCCAAGTGCGCGGCCTGGGCATTACGCATATTTGGTACACAGGAGTCATCCGCCACGCCACCGCCACCGATTACACGGCCTACGCCATTCCCCGCCAGCACCCGTCGGTCGTGAAGGGACGCGCAGGGTCGCCCTACGCCATCGCCGACTATTATGACATCGACCCCGACCTGGCCGAAGACGTGGCGCGCCGCATGGAGGAGTTTCGTGCCCTGGTGAGGCGTACCCACGAGGCAGGACTGAAGGTCATCATCGACTTCGTGCCCAACCACGTGGCCCGCGAGTACAGGAGCATCTGCAAACCCCAGGGCGTGCGTGACCTTGGACAGGACGACGACACCTCCAAGCACTTCGACCCGCAGAACAACTTCTACTATTGTCCCGGCGCTTCGCTGGAGCCCGCCTTCGACCTCGAAGACTATGAGGAGCGGCCTGCCCGCTGCACGGGCAACGACTGCTTCCATCCTTACCCAGGGGTCAACGACTGGTATGAGACCGTGAAGCTCAACTATGGCGTCGATTACACCGGAGGAGGCAGCCACCATTTCGACCCGATCCCCTCGACGTGGACCAAGATGGTCGATATCCTGCTCTTCTGGGCAGCCGAAGGCGTGGACGGTTTCCGCTGCGACATGGCAGAGATGGTGCCGACGGCCTTTTGGTCCTACGCCTCCCAGAAGCTCAAGGCCGCCCATCCCGAGGCCATCCTCATCGGCGAGGTCTATAATCCCGCCCTCTATCGCGCCTACATCGCCAGCGGCTTCGACTACCTCTACGACAAGGTGGGCATGTACGACTGCCTGCGGGGTGTGGTCTGCCAGCAGCGCGCGGCCAGCGAGATCACGGCCCAGTGGCAGGCCACGGACGACATCCGCGACCGCATGCTCTACTTCCTGGAGAACCACGACGAGCAGCGCATCGCCTCCGACTTCTTCTGTGGCGACGCCCACAAGGCCCTGCCCGCAATGATGGTGAGCGCCTGGCTGCGCACCAATCCCGTGATGGTCTATGCCGGACAGGAGTGGGGCGAGCGCGGCATGGACCACGAGGGTTTCTCGGGTGTCGATGGACGCAGTACGATTTTCGACTACTGGACCGTGCAGGCCGTCTATCAGGGCTATTTCGACCGTTCGAGCCTTGGTGAAGGCCAACGGCAGTTGGAGGCTGACTACCAGCAGATTCTGCGACTTGCCAACGAGGAGAAGGCGCTGCGTGAGGGCGAGTTGTTCGACTTGATGTACGCCAACGCTCCGTCGCCCTGCTTCGACCCGCAGCGGCAGTATGCCTTCCTGCGCAAGAAGGACGACGAACTGCTGATCGTCAACGTCAATTTCTCGGCAGACCAACGGACGACGCAGATCCGGATACCTGCCCACGCCTTCGACTTCTTCCATATCGGGGAGGGTGAATACGAGGGGCTTGACCTCCTGACGGGCCAGTGCCGCACGGACCGCTGGGATCGAGACGGAGAGATCACGCTCCACACCCAGGGCTATGGCGCCACCATCGTCCGCTACAAGGTGTGAGCGCTAAGAGCCTCAATAGATAAGTTTCGATTAGCACAAGAGCAAGCAGAAGAACAAAGATGACAGAATATGAGAAAATGCAGCGTGGCGAGGTCTATCTCGCCACGGATCCCTCGCTTCTCAGGGAGTTGCATGCCTGCCAGGACAAGTGCTGGGAGTACAACCGCCTCTGCCCCACCGACGCCAGGCGTCGCAACGAGATGATCCGCGAGATACTCGGCGGAGCTGACGAGGATACCTTCGTCAACCAGCCGTTCCATTGCGACTATGGCAAGCATATCTTCGTGGGCAAGCGCTTCTTCTCCAATTTCAACTTCACCGTGCTCGACGAGGCACGGGTGAGTATCGGCGACGATTGCTTTATCGGTCCCAACGTGAGCATCTACACGGCTTGCCACAGTACAGACCCCGTGGAGCGCAACACGAGACGCGAGTGGGCCGAGCCCGTCACCATCGGCGACAACTGCTGGATAGGTGGAAGCTCCACGATCCTGCCCGGCGTGACCATCGGCGACAACGTGACCATCGGGGCGGGGAGCGTGGTGGTGAAGGATATTCCCTCCAACAGTGTCGCCGTGGGCAATCCGGCCCGCGTGGTGAGGACCATCAAGGCCGCAACGACAACAAGCTGATCATGGCACTATCCAACATAGAGAAGCATTACAACAAGCACCCCGAGGATCTGCGCCTGCAGCGCCGTCACGGCATCGTGGAGTTTGAGACCACCATGTACCACCTGCGCCGCCTGCTGCGCCCGGGGATGTTGCTGCTCGACATCGGGGCGGGCACGGGCCGCTATGCCTCCGCCCTCATGGCCGAGGGCTACAAGGTGAAGGCCGTGGAGCTGGTACGCCGCAACATCGAGGTTTTTCGCCAGCGCGATCCCGAGGCCGACGTGGTGCAGGGCGACGCCAGGGACCTGGCCTTCATTCCCTCCGCCTCGGCCGACGCCACGCTCCTGCTGGGCCCGCTCTACCATCTCATCGGCGAGGAGGAGAAACTCAAGGCGCTGCGTGAGGCCCGACGGGTGACGAAGCCCGGCGGACTGATCTTCGTGGCCTACCTGATGAACGAGTATAGCATCCTCTCCTACTGCTTCGACGAGGAACGTATCGGCGACTTCCTGGCACGCGGCATCGTGGACCACGACTTCCATATCCAGACGCAGGAGGGCGAGCTCTACGACTATGTGCGGCTGGAAGACATAGACCGTCTCGACAGCCAGGCTGGATTGGAGCGCGTGACGATCTTCTCGCCCGATGGTCCTGCCGACTATATGCGCACGCGCCTCAACAGGATGAGCGACGAGACCTTCGCCCACTTCCTTGCCTATCAGAAGGTCGTCTCCGAGCGACCCGACCTCATCGGGGCGGGCAGCCACGTGGTGGACGTGGTGAGGGCATGAGCCCCCTGGAGGCCTCCGCGTTCAGTCGGCAACAACAAAAATCATACCTATAATAAAATAACAAAAATGATGATGCAACAAGAACCGATACTCAACGAGCACAACAAGGAGGAGTTTCCGCCGGCTCATACCGCTGAGCATCTGCTCAACCAACTGATGATCCGCCTCTTTGGCACGCAGAGAAGCAACAACGCCCACGTGGAGCGCAAGAAGAGCAAGATCACCTACAAGCTCGACCACAAGCCCACGCGCAAGGAGGAGAAGGAGATCGAGACGGAGATGAACCGCCTCATCGCTCTCGACATGCCCGTCAGCTATGAGTTTACCGATCGCGACCACCTGCCCGAGGGCGTCGATGCCGACCGCCTGCCGGCCAATGCCTCCGAGGCCATCCGCCTGGTGCGCATCGGCGACTATGACGTCTGCCCCTGCATCGGCAAGCACGTGCGGTCCACGGCGCAGATAGGCCGCTTCGAACTCTTGGGCACCAACTGGAACGAGGAGAAGCGCGAGTTTCGTGTCCGCTTCAAGATCGTGCAGTAGTCAGGTCCTGAGGGGCGCTGCGATCGATACTATAACACAAAACACCCACGACGGCCATTTGGCTATCGTGGGTGTCTTGTGTAGAGGCGGATCGGCGTGATCCTTATTTCTTCATCCCCTTGTAGGCCTTGTTCATGCCCTTGATCACCTCGTTGGTGATGTCGAGCGACTTGTCGGCGTAGAGGATGTTGTCGCCGCTCTTGGCCAGGATCATGGCATACTTCTTGTCCTTGTTGAACTGGGCGAGATAGTTGTGGACGCTGTCGGCGAGGGCCTTGTTATACTTGGCCACCTCGTTCTGATACTCCGCTCCGAGACGCTGCTGCAGGGCCTCGGCGTCCTGGGCCTGCTTCTGTATGCTGGCCTGTATCTGCTGCGCCTGGGCCTGCGTGTATTTGTTGGCCTGGACGTTCTGCTGGAAGTTGGCGGCGGCCTGCTGCAGCTGCTGCTGCTTGCCGTTGAGCGTCTTGCTGATGTTGGCCTCCTTGGCCTTCATGATCTTCGTCACCTCTTTCCAGTAGGTGTATTGGCTCATGATGGAGTCGATCTCCACGTAGGCGATCTGCTGGCCTCCGGCCTGGGCCTGGGTCTCTTTCTGTGTCGCGGGCTCAGCCTTGGAGTCGTTCTGCTTCGGCTGGTTGTTGCACGACATGAGCGCCGTCGCGGCTATTGCCACCACGGCCAGTTTGCTGAAAACATTCTTCATATCTATTTTTTTGTTTTGTTGTTGTCGTAGTGTGTGGGCAGCGTTAATAGGCTTTGTTGGCCTGGCGTGCCTCCTTGTCCTGGTCCACGACGCAGTGGATGCCCTTCTTGCGGAGGTAGGCATTGTCGTGTACATGCATGGAATGGAACTTTCCACCCTTGACGAAAAGCACTCTTACGCACAGTAAGAGCACCGCAATAGCAATTATTAACATGCTATATAAGATAGTCTCAACCATTTTTCTTACTTTTGCAGTCGATAAACGACCGCAAAGTTACGACAATTCGGTTAGAAACCAAAATAAAAGCAATCTAAATTATGGCAAACGTAGAATTAAAGCCTGCTCGCGTCTTTGAGCAGTTCGCAAAAATCAACGCAATTCCCCGTCCTTCCAAGCACGAGGAGAAGATGATCGAGTACCTGAAAGCATTCGGTCAGGAGCGCGGCCTGGAGACCAAGGTCGATGAGACTGGCAACGTCATCATCCGCAAGCCCGCCACGCCGGGCATGGAGAACAAGCCCTGCGTCATCCTGCAGAGCCACATGGACATGGTCTGCGACAAGCTCGTCGATGTGGAGATCGACTTCCAGAACGATCCCATCCAGACCTATGTGGACGGTGAGTGGCTGAAGGCCAAGGGCACCACGCTGGGCGCCGACGACGGTATCGGCTGCGCCATCGAGCTGGCCCTGCTGGACAGCGACGACATCGAGCACGGTCCCGTGGAGTGTGTCTTCACCGTCGATGAGGAGACGGGTCTCACTGGCGCCTTCGGCATGAAGCCGGGCTTCATGAGCGGCAAGTACCTCATCAACCTCGACAGCGAGGACGAGGGTCAGATCTTCGTCAGCTGCGCCGGTGGTATCAACACCTCCGCCAAGTATGAGTTCACGCGCGAGGACGCCCCCGAGGGCTACTTCTTCTTCGAGGGCAGCCTCAAGGGCCTCATCGGTGGCCACTCCGGCGACGATATCAACAAGAAGCGCGCCAACGCCATCAAGATCCTCGCCCGCTTCCTCTATATGGAGCAGGACAAGATGGATCTGCGCCTGGCCCAGTGGAACTCGGGCAAGATGCACAACGCCATCCCCCGCGACGGCAAGATCGTCTTCTGCGTGCCCGCAGACAAGAAGGAGGAGGTGAAGGCCGACTGGAACAAGTTCACACCCGAGGTGGAGGACGAGTACCACGTGACGGATCCGACGATGGTGTGGGCCCTCAACAGCTGCGAGGCCCAGAAGGTGATGCCGAAGAGCGTCTCCCGCAACCTCATCCTCGCCTTGCAGGCCGTGGACAACGGTCCGCTGACCAACTGCCAGGAGGAAGAGCTGGCTTGGCTCGTAGAGACCTCCAGCAACATCGCCAGCGTGCAGAGCGTCGAAAGCACCGTGACGCTCGTCTCCAGCCAGCGCTCCAGCGTGATGAGCAACCTGCGCAACATGGCCAACGCCGTCAAGGCTTGCTTCGAGCTCGCCGGCGCCGAGGTCATCCAGAACGACGGCTATCCCGCATGGAAGATGAACGCCGACTCTGAGCTCCAGCGCATCGCCATTCAGGAGTATAAGAAGCTCTTCGGCCACGACCCGAAGGTGCTCGGCATCCACGCCGGCCTGGAGTGTGGTCTCTTCTCCGAGAAGTATCCCGGCATCGACATGATCAGCTTCGGCCCGACGCTCCGCTTCGTCCATACGCCGGACGAGCGTCTCCTCATCCCGACCGTGCAGATGGTCTGGGATCACATGCTGGCCATCCTCCGCGAGATCGACTAATCGCGCCGAGGAGCACGTTGGACCCGCTCTTGGAGGGAGACAAAGGCGTCTCCCTCCCAGTCTCCCGGGTCCCTGTGCTGGCAAGTCGCCCTTTGGCGATACCCCCTCCTTGTCCCGCGCCTGGGGCGATCCGGTGGTACGGCCAAAGGGTTTTTTCTGCCCTCCCCTCTCTGGGTGGAAATAATTTCGTAACTTTGCACCATCTATCAATACAACAAGACAACAAGACATGGCAACAACCGACGACAAGAAAGTCATTTTCTCCATGGTGGGAGTCTCGCAGATCATCCCCCAGAACCAGAAGCGGATTCTCAACAACATCTATCTCTCCTTCTTCTATGGCGCGAAGATTGGCATCATCGGTCTCAACGGCGCGGGTAAGTCCACGCTGATGAAGATCATCGCCGGCCTTGTCGAGCCTACGCAGGGCGAAGTGGTGTGGAGCCCGGGCTACTCCGTGGGCTATCTGCCCCAGGACCCGCCCCTCGACGAGTCGAAGACCGTGCTGGAGAACATCCGCGAGGGTGTGAGCGGCGTCTATGACGCGCTGCGCGAGTATGACGAGATCAACGTGAAGTTTGGCCAGGAGGAGTACTACAGCGACCCCGACAAGATGGACAAGCTCATGGCCCGCCAGGCTGAGCTCCAGGACATCATCGACTCCACCGACGCCTGGAACATGGACTCGCGCCTGGAGCGTGCGATGAGCGCCCTCCACTGTCCCTCGGGCGACAGCGCCGTGACCCACCTCTCCGGTGGTGAGCGCCGCCGTGTGGCCCTGTGCCGCCTGCTCCTGACCAAGCCCGACGTGCTCCTGCTCGACGAGCCCACCAACCACCTCGACGCCGAGAGCATCGACTGGCTGGAGCAGCACCTGCAGCAGTATGAGGGCACGGTCATCGCCGTCACCCACGACCGCTATTTCCTCGACGACGTGAGCGAGTGGATCCTGGAACTCGACCGCGGCGAGGGCATCCCCTGGAAGGGTAACTACTCGTCCTGGCTCGACCAGAAGACGAAGCGCATGGCGCAGGAGGAGAAAACGGCCTCGAAGCGCCGCCGCACGCTGGAGCGCGAGCTGGAGTGGGTGCGCATGGCCCCGAAGGCTCGTCAGGCCAAGGGCAAGGCCCGTCTCAACGCCTACGAGAAGATGCTCGGCGAGGAGCAGAAGGAGCAGGAGCAGAAGCTCGAGATCTTCATCCCCAACGGTCCGCGTCTGGGCAACAAGGTCATCGAGGCGCAGCATGTGGCGAAGGCCTTCGGCGACAAGGTGCTCTTCCGCGACCTCAACTTCACGCTGCCCCCCAACGGCATCGTCGGCGTGATAGGCCCCAACGGTGCGGGCAAGACCACGCTCTTCCGCCTGATCATGGGACTGGAGCAGGTCGATGGTGGCAGCTTCGAGGTCGGCGAGACCGTGCGCCTGGCCTATGTCGATCAGCAGCACAAGGACATCGACCCGAAGAAGACCGTCTATGAGGTGGTATCGCAGGGCAACGAGACCATCCGCATGGGAGGCCGCGACGTCAACGCCCGCGCCTACCTCTCGCGCTTCAACTTCTCGGGCAACGACCAGGGCAAGCTCTGCGAGGTCCTCTCCGGTGGTGAGCGCAACCGTCTGCAGCTGGCCTTGGCGCTGAAGCAGGAGGGCAACGTGCTCCTGCTCGACGAGCCTACCAACGACATCGACGTCAACACGCTCCGTGCCCTGGAGGAGGGTCTTGACAGCTTTGCTGGCTGCGCCGTCGTCATCAGCCACGACCGCTGGTTCCTCGACCGTATCTGTACCCACATCCTCGCCTTCGAGGGCGACGGAGAGGTGGTCTTCTTCGAGGGCGACTACTCCGACTACGAGATCAACAAGGCGCGCCGCCTCGGCAACACCGAGATCAAGAAGACGCGCTACCGCAAACTGATGGAGGACTAAACCTCCCCCTCAGAGCACAAGGCATGAGAAAGGGTGCGTCAGGACCGTTGTTCTGATGCACCCTTTGTCGTGTTGCTGCGGCAGGAGGCTGTGGCCGTGCCGTCACGCCATGAGTGTCCCTTTAGTAGTCCTCCTTTGCTTTGAGGAAATCAAAGTCAAAAAAATATTGTTTTTATAAAAATCGGGTTCTGTCTCAGAACCTTGTCACCAGTTCTACCACCAGTTTGTCTTTCTCCGAGGTGTGGGCCACGCCGCCATCGCGGTAGAAGTACTTCTCGTAGTTGATTCGGATGTCGCTCACGAAGGGCTTCTTCAGACTGAGCGTCACGCCGCCCGTGATCCTCGACCGCTGATAGTCGTTGACGATGAGGCTTCCCTCCGGGTTTTCCTTGCCCTCCAGGTAGCGTTTGCCGTCGCTATGGTCGCTCATGTAGTCGTAGCGCAGCAGAGGTGTGACGTAGCGGATGAGGCCCTGCCCCGTGGGGATGTCGTAGCTGACGAAGGAGTCGAAGGCGTGGACGGGACGGAAGGCGTCGTGGGCATAGTGCTTGTAGAGATACTCAGCCTCGACGTGCCATCCTCGGGCGTGCCAGTAGAGACCTGCGTCATACATCATGACGTCGACGTCGTCGGGCTTGATCTTCTGCGTGCTCAGCACGAGGCCGAAACCGTGGGGCAGCAGCAGTTGCGCCTTGGCCGAGAAGTTGACGCTATTGGTCCAGAAGTCCTTCTGATTGGTCAGTCCCGACCCGTTGAAGAGTCCTGCCTCCAGCACGATGGGAAATCCCGCCTGGATCGTGTAGCCTGCGGCAAATCCCACGTCGCGCACGTTGCCCACCTGCTTGGCGATGAAGGACCGGTTGGCGAAATACTGCTGGTGGGGCGACCGGTGGGCGTCGATAGTAAAGGGCACGCGCATCTGTCCCAGCGTGAGCTGCAGTCCCTGTGCGGGCTTGAGGCGCGTGTAGGCGTCGAGCATCTTGATCTTGCCCTCGTCGCAGAGGTCTATCTCCGCCTTGTAGCCGATGACGGGCGATAGTTTGCCGTCCACGCTGACGCGCGCGTTGCGCACCTCGAAGCGTCCTTTGTTCTCCTGCGTCTGATACTCATACTTCGACCGTATCGTTCCGTGGATGTTCACGGGCAGTCGATCCTCCTGTGGAGCTGTGGTACTCGTCTGTTGTGGTGTCGTGGCGCTCGTCTGCGCCCATGCGCCGCTGCCATGCAGGCAGATCAGGGTGGCGGCGAGGATGAGGCTGTTGGTGTGTCCCATTTTCTTTTGTTTTCGTTACCGTTGTTTTGTGTTGTGTCGTTGTTGGCGCAAGATGGCGTCGGATCTGTCGCCGGCCAGCGCCCCTTGCTTTTCGGCTGCAAATTTCGGGTTTTTATGTTGCTTCTCTGTGACAATGGTGTTACAATCTTGTTACGTTGTGTTTTTCTCTGACGTGGAGGTGTTTTCCGTCCTGAGTGGTCTGTAAGTCAAGAATTATGCTTACTTTTGCAAAATCTCTGAGTCCGAAGGGTCGATCCAGGCCCGTTGGTGGCCCCATGATGTGTTCTCGGAGGAATAGCAAGATCGCAAATAACAGAAGGAAATGAAGACCAAATCGCTTACACTCATAGCTGGGACCATCTGGCTGCTTGCCGGCTTCAACGTCTGTCGTATCGGCGTCGTGTCGTGGATGGACCTGGAGACTACCTCCGTCCTGATGGTCGTCGGCAGTATCGTCACCCTGCTACTCTTTTCGACCATGTTTGTCAAGATGTTGTTCAAGAATGTGCGGCGCATTCGTCGCATCGAAGTTGACAAGCGCAGGCTGTGGCACATGATGCCCGTGAAGTCATACGCCATCATGGCGTTTATGATCACATTCGGCATACTGCTCAGGAACTGTCCAGCGATACCTTCCGCCTTCATCGCGTCCTTCTATGTCGGACTGGGTTCGGCCCTGATGGTGGCGGGAACCGTCTATATCTCCGCCCTGCTCTGTCCCAAGGAACTATAGCCTGTGGTCGTCAAGAAGACTTTGCCTTGGTGGCGCTTTCGGTTCTGCTTTTTTTCGTGATGCTGTTGTTCATTGCGTTAAGGGTTTGAATGGTTCAAATGATTCGTAAAAAGAGACCTTGTCGATGGTAGCTTAGGACTGGCGCCGATGGTTGTTTGCCCCTTGCCCTTGTCGTAAGGAGGCCCCGCTCCAAGCCTTCCCCATGGACTTTTCCACCCGTCTCGTATCTGCTGCAATGATTTGCCTGCGTCGCAATGAGAGCCCCGATCTCAGATTGCCGAGCGCCGCTTAATCTTCTGCAAAGGTACACACTATTTTTCGTACTGCCAAATAAAATTGCAAAAACTTTCTAACTTTTTTTATTTTTGTTGGTCGAGCATATAGCTTTGCTATATGATTTCCTCGGATAACACGAATATCTTTTACAGAATCTCTGTTTATGGATTGAACGAGGGTAAGAAGTGGAAAAGCTTAACGTGATAATGTGAGAATGTGAGGATGTGATAACCGAGACACACTCTAATCACATTCTCACATTCTCACATTATCACATTAAGAAAATCAATGTCTCCATAAGGCTGGGTATTTCCGAAGTCAAAGAATAGTATATATAAAATAATATATTATTTTATATATACTATTCTT
>OQVS01000229.1_pt1 | contig 35352 bp, 23 predicted proteins | sample 1691601 | NCBI WGS metagenome assembly OQVS01 (sample SAMN03418268, study PRJEB22391) | human gut metagenome | biome: human-gut; feature: organic feature; material: feces | host: Homo sapiens | place: Tanzania | collected 2013-01 | reverse complement strand
TGTAATGAGTTTTTAGGTTGGCTAATTCTTCTTTCTTAACTGCAAGTTGCTCGTCGCCGGCATCGGGGTCTTCGTTGCCGCCGGGAGCGGGGCTGGGACTGGGAGTAGGATCTACTTCAGTTTTTGGGGCGATTACCATGTTGAGAAGGCTGTCGATGTTAAGCTTAGTAAAAGCACCGAAAGCATCGATTTGCTTATCGTAAGCGGTCTCTTTCTCTTTTACGAACCTAACGTTAAGATCGTTCTTCTGGTTGTCTTTCTTAATGGTAACAGAATAGTCGTTGGCCTTCTGCTGATCGGCACCGGCGATAGTGACGGTAGCGTCTTTGGCGTTGTAGATCTTGCTATCTGCATCGAAAAGGGCAGCAGTGCTGGGATAGGTGAAACCAGCAGTGCTGGGAATTTCGAATAAAGATAAACCATCTACTCCGTCAGCTACAAAGCGAGCGTACATCTTGAGGTTGGCGGTAACATCTTTAGTAGAGTCGCCTTTTACTTCGGTATTAAACTCAGTAGCGTCTTTACCGGCAAAACCAACTTCGACAGTAGCGGGGACAGCCTTGCCGCCTTCCAACTTGCCGGTAGCTTTGCCATAAGTGGCTACTACGGTGAAAGGAACAGCAGCATCAAGTTTAGCTTGGTTAAACTTGACCACGCCATTTTCGACGGCAGCATCTTTAATATCTTTGTTAGTGCTGTCTTTAACTGCGAAGGTCACTTTGTCGGTGGAAACTTGCAGATTGGCGATAGGTTTTACACTTTTACCATCGCTCCAATCTGAGACGTATACTCTTAAAGGTAACTGACGAATGCCGTAAGTTGTATACTTGCTTGTACTACTGGTAGCTTCGGTCTGACCGAGAGCGTAGTCGGCAGCTTTAGTTTGTCCTTGCTCTTTTACGTTTTCAGGAACCAGGACTGTGCTTGCGATATAATCGGTGCTAATACCCAAAGCGCTGGGGGTACGATCAGTTACGTATACATGCGTATAGGCGTTGGTAGCGTTTTTGTCAAACTTAGCATTTACATAAACACCACCCTCTTTAGTAAAGTTTACGCCTTCATAAGCGCCGACAATACCATTACTGGATGGCTTAATGTAATAATCTTTATCTTCGTCGTCATAGCCAACTTCAACGTCAACTAAACCGATAATGTTGGCGGAATCCTTGCCGGAAGTGACATTGTAAGCCAATTTGGTAGTTTCGCCTTTATTGATGAACTCAGGAGTTGCTACCAACTCGGACTCTACATCTTCAGCAGAGAAGAAGTTGCCGTCGGTAATAGTGCCGCTGAATTTTTTGCCGCTCTTATCGTTATTCCAAGTTACCTCGTTAATGTCGGAACCGAAACCGACCACATGTCCGTCCTTGTCATAGTAAATGGCAGTGACGGTGACATTGGTCATGTTCTGGAAGACAGTGCTGGGCACACCTAATACTACATAGCACTTGTCGTTCTGAGTAGCGGAAGTGGGAGTTTGGTCAGCGGTAGTGTCGTCGGAGGTAGTATTCTCTTCGGCTAAAGCTGCGTTGGCTTTGGTGGTAGTGCCAGTGTAATGTATCTTCTGGACAGTGTCTCTACTAGCTAACTGTTTACCGCTTTCAGTATCGGTAATCAGCCAACGTAAGGATTCGACGTTGCTGCTCTTAAGGGCGGCTTCGGTAGTGGTGTCGTAATTGACGGTAATTGCGTTAGCAATTTTGTCAGGATTTAAGGGGTTAACTGCAGTAGAGTCTCCGCTGTCACCGCAGCCGGTGGCGAAAATAGCAGCGCTCAGAGTTACGGTAGCAGCGATGGTTGCGAAACCAAAAATGTTTTTCTTACGTAAGATCATTTAATTAACGAATCTCCTATAAAAGAGAAGTGATCACAAAAACCGTACTCCAAGCCTATTGCCCGAACTGTATCTTTTTGATACAATCGGGCATAGGAAAGGAGCCCTCCTTTTCTCTGGAATTCTGGGTGTGGGTAAGTCGCCAAACTGCTACTGCCCAGAATTCTGCAAACATATAAGTTGTTGAGGTTTCAGAGGTTTTTTTTGTGAAGTCCAGAGAGCTTTAAACAACCTTCTCGCAAAAGGCTGGCGCTTTCTGTAGGCGATGTCCACGGAAAAAGCCTAGAAACAACACTCGGGGATCCGTTTTACAAGAACACGAAAAAAAACGTATCCCTTAGTTTGGTTTGTGCCTTTTTGGGAGAAAATCACCGTAGAGGCATTATAGGCGATAAATGTGGCCATGTCCATAGGATCTTTTATGGGTGGTCACTTTTTATTTTTTTGATAAAATAGAACTTGGTAAGTGGCCAAAGGCTTAATTTTTGAGCTATATTCTTTTGCGCCAATGTCCAACTTTTTGATAAAACAATCTTTGAGCTATTTGTTACATTTTTGTTTTTTTTTTACTTAGGACGCACGCTATAGCGCGTAATATATCGTGTTTTTGTATAGTTTTAGTAATTATTATTTGATACTAGACTAGGTTGGCTATGAATAGTTAGCAATCTGACGCCATAGCAAATTAGGCTCAGTGCGTCTATTTAAGAGGAGAAGAGCGGCGTAGGTGGGAAAAAACTCAGGTTAAAGCAAATGCAAAAACTAATTGCGGTGAGGTTCGTTCTTTAACCTTGTTTATTTACATTGTCTGGCTGGCAGCCACTTCGCTGGCCCTCTTTTACTCTTGGTGGTCTTACAACTTGTTGCGCAAACGCGACGCCTACCAGCGCAGCCTTTTGGCTTTGCAAGAAGCGCCCCTTATTACCGATGATTTTGCCAGTCAGGCTCAGTTGCTTTGCCAGGCTTGCTTAGATGAAATTGAAGCCAATGGTTGCACACTTTACTTGCAACCGGGTCATGAAGAGACCGGTTTCCGTTTGGCGGCCAAGGCTGGCAGTACGGCTGAAGAAACTGGCCCTGGCATGGTAAAAGATTTGCTTAAGCAAGCTTGGGACAGCGGGGAAATAGCTGAATCGAGAGCTTCGGGGCGTTGGATGATTGCTGTGCCAGTATGGCATGGCCATTCCGGTGGCGGCGTCATGATTGCCGTTTGGGATAGTATCAACAAGCCCGGAGAAACGGAACGCAGTCTTATGAAGGCCGCCGCTTCGGTCGCTTCCTTAATGGCGCCGCGTTTTGTACGTGAAGAAGCGCTCACCAAGGCTCACGAAGAAATACAAGTTCTTAAAGGCGAAATCGCTCAAGAAAGCCACTTGGCTGGCGTAGGCCGTTTGGCTGCCGGCGTAGCTCACGAATTGAGCCAACCTTTGAGCGCCGTTTTGACTATGGTTAGCAGCTTGTCGCGCACTTCGCAAGATCCTGTCAATTCGCGTCGCTTGCACATTATCCAAGACGCAGTGCAAAAGTGCAAAGGCATAATCGAAAAGCTTTTAGTCTACTCTCGCACTTCTATAGAAAATGAAAATAAAGTCAGCTTCTCTCAGTTTGTGCGTGCTTCTACCGATATAAATCAAGTGGTAGCCGACAGCTTGGAGCTTTTACGTGACGATTTCTCCGAAAATAAAATCCTCGCTCAAGTGCAATATGCCGAATTGCCGCAAGTAAGAGCCAATTCTACGCAATGGTCCCAAGCTTTTGCCAATATTTTGGCTTTTCTGCGTGATTTAATCAAAATCGAACAAACGCCCAATCCCTTTGTCAAAGTCAGCACTAGCTATAAAGATCATCAGGTGCAAGTAGAGTTTGTCACTAACAGTACGCTCATTTCCAAAGAAGAATTGCCTCGCTTGTTTGAGCCTTTCTTTGCCAATTCTCACCCCGGTTTGAGCAGTTGCTTCGGCTTGGGACTGGTGCGCGAAGTTGTGCGCAAACATAATGGCACTATCGAAGCTAAAGCCGCTCCGGCTGTAGGCATGGTTATACTTATCACAGTTCCTGTTGAAGAAGTGGGGTAGGATAGTGGCTGAAAAAGATCTTACAAATGATAAAAAGGCCTCCCAGCAGCCGGAATTTAAAATGGCCGCTGGGCCTATGGCTTTGCCAACTTCTGGCTTTATCAAAGAAATTGAAAATGAGCCTGCCTCTGCTGTTGAAAAAGGTAAAATTTTGCAAGGGCGCTACAAAGTGGTGGGCCTTTTGGGTAAAGGCGGCTTTGGGGCCGTCTACAAAGTTACCGATTTGCGTTTGCCAGGCAAATTTTGGGCTCTAAAAGAGCTCCATTTTCGCGATAAGTCGCAATTAGCTGAGGCTAAACGCAGTTTCGAACGCGAAGCCCGTTTGCTTTCCACTTTAATCCATCGCAGTTTGCCAGTTATAGTCGATTTCTTCTCTGAAGGTGACTCCACATTTTTGCTTATGGAAGAAATCGAAGGCTGTACTTTAGCTCAGCTGGTAGAAGAAAATGGGCCGCCCGGAGAAGTGGATGTTTTACGTTGGGCTTTAGAAATAGCTCGCGTTTTAGAATATTTGCATAGCCAGGAGCCTCCGGTCATTTTCCGCGATCTTAAGCCGGAAAATGTTATGGTCAGCTCCGATGGCCATATCAAGCTAATCGATTTTGGCTTGGCTCGCTTTTTTGATCCTACCAAAAAACGCGATACTTCCGCTGTCGGCTCAGTGGGCTATGCTCCTCCGGAAGTTTGGGACGACTCTGCCCAGACTGACGCTCGCAGCGATATTTATTCTTTCGGCGCCACTTTGTATTTTGTTTTGACTGGCAAACCGCCCTCACCGGTCTATGGCCGTCATCAGTTGGCTCCTTATTGCCCTAAGCTCAACCCCGATTTTGCCAAATTGGTGTTGCGCTGCATGCAAGTAAATCCCGAAGATCGCTACCAAAACATGGAGCAAGTTATCAGGGATTTAATCTCTATTCTATCTACAGTAGCCGCTGATGATCCCATACTTAAAGACGAATTGCGAGCTGAATCTTTCCGCCGAGTGGCAGCTCAAAGTATAAAAAGGCCTCGCCATGTGGTTGTAGCTAATGCCAGCTCCAAAGGAGAACGCAGCCTTAAAGCGCCGCGAGCGGCTACTACTTCCAAGCTGGCGCCTATATTGATCCTAATTTGCAGTTTGCTCTTTATTTGGGGCGCTTGGGGAGGCTTCTGCCACTTAAAAAACAGTCAGGGCTGGGAATTTGATATTCCTTACGAATTGGTCAATCCCGATAAAGAGACGGCTCGTCTCTATATAAATCAGCAAAACTGGCCTAAAGCTATGGCTTGTCTAGCTCAAGCTATTACCCGTCACCCTAGCGACGCCGAAGCGCACATAATGATGGAAAATGTCAATGTGCATTTAAGTGGCAAACCTTATTTCAGAGTGCCGGCTTTTATGACTCTCTCTGGCAGTGATGCTCCTGAAGCTTACCGTTTGCTTTACGGTATAGCTATGGCTCAGCGCAATTTTAATAAAAATGGTGGCGCTAAAGATGGACGTTTAGCTATTGTCGATATTTACGACGACCGCTCCAACATGGAAACTGCAGCCGGTATTTGTGGCAGTATCAATAATGATAAAGAATATTTGGGAGTAATAGGTCCCTTTAGTTCTCAATTTTCTTTAGCTTTATCGCCTTTATTTAATTCTGCTCAGTTGCCGATTCTTACTCCGGTCGTTTCAGCTCCTGGTATTTGGGAGCAAGGAAGTTGTATCTTTACAGCTAGTGATACCAATGCCGCTCGCTGTGCTGTTATTGCTCGCTATTTGTTGCAAAGTGGCTATCGTAAAGTTGGTATCGTTGTCGATAGAGATAGTGTACTTTCGGCCAATGTTGCTGACTATTTCCGCCGTAGCTTTAAATCTATGGGTGGAGAAATAGGCTCAGAGACTAAGTTTACCGGAATAAAATTTGCTAAAGTTATTGATAAACTAGAGCAAGATCAGGTAGATTGTGTCTTTTTCTCCGATCATCGTGGCACGCCCTTGGCTATTTTTGCTAAAGAGTTGCGCTCGCGCGGCTTAAAAATGCCTATCGCCGGTCAGGTAGCTCCTTTTACTAAAGATCTAATTACGGTAGGCGGCAATGCTGTTGAAGGGTTGATTCTTTCCGGCTATTTCCATAGCGACAGCCCCGAACCAGCTACCAAGCTTTACTCCGAGCGTTTTCGCGCTCTCTTCGGTGGCCTTTCGCCATCTCACTTAGACGCCAGTGCTTATGATGCTGCCAATATTATATTCAGCGCTTATAAAAACGGTGTAAAAACTCGCCAAGAAATGTGCGCTTATTTGCACTCTATAGGCGCCGATCCTAAAGAAAAAGGAGCTCGTCCTTGTTGGCAAGGAGCTACTGGCACTTTCTCTTTGGCTCGCAAATTGGATATTCGCGATATCTATTTAATTGAGATCCACAAAGGCAAATATGATTTAATTAAATTGTATCGTCGTGGCCAAAAAGAAGATCCCAACGCTATTCCCAAGAACAATACGCCCGCTTGGCTGCCTATGCGCACGCCCTCTGCGGCTGTTGAGTGAGAGCTAGCGGTCATCAATATAAAATAAAAATGCAGTCTCGCGTTTGGTGAGGCTGCATTTTTATTAGTTGTGAGCTAAAGCCCTAAAGTACGGATTTTAATTATTGGGCACGGCGTTTTATAATCAGCTCGGCCAGAACGGCAGCTCTGAGAGTAGCCAATTCTTCTACGCTGAGCAAATTGAGGAACTCATCATGCCAAGTGATATTGGTTTCTTCAATCTGACTTACCAAATCTCCATAGCGATTGGTTAAGTTTTTAATAACGTCGACTCTGTCAGCTAAAGGCAAATCTTGCTTAAAGTGCAAGTGGAGCAAAGCTAAGTGATCGACACGGCCAGTAGTAATAACCGGAGCAATAAGCATAGGCAATTCGTCATTGTGACCGTGACCTACGTAAGAGCGGCGATTGTTGGTCACCCATTGCTTGGTACCTACCAAAGGAGAACCGTTTTCGGAGCGAGAGTGCATATTAAGAGAAATACCACTCTTTTTCACTACCTTGATGCGAGTAGTATCTACTACTTCATTTAAGGTATTGAGTCCATCTACTTCGTAGAGAGTTACGCCTACAACCTTATCGATAGTTTTGCTTAAAGCGCGCAAGAAGGCCAAGTCGCGGTAAGGTAAATCGTCGGGAGTGATATCAAACTCGTGTAAAGTTTCGAAAATAGGCCCTTCAGCCAGCTCTTCGGAACGAGAAATGCCCACAGTGACCGTTTTGGCCTGGTGCTTAATGGCATCGATAGGACGAGAAAGCTCTTGAATAGCTTGAGAGAGTAAAGTAACCATAGTCTCAACTAAGCTATTGCCCTTAAATTCGGCTGTAAACTGACGTAAAGAGCGAACGCCGGTAAAGTATTGGAACATTAAGGATAAACGCACCGCTGAATCGACCGAAAGGGAACTATTGAAACGCCCTTGCTTGAGATCGTCCTGGAACTTTTTACCTACCGTTAACATGCGCCTAATGTTGGTTTGATTGAGAACCAAACCGCCGTCACTGGTTAGATGCTCTACAGCTAAAGCGCGGCCCGGCTTAAGTAAGTTGGCTCCGTCGTTAATCGAAAGAGCGCAATAGTAGCCCCACAAGTGGCCGACTACGGTGTTTAAGAGTACAGAAGCGTTGGCGGAAGCGCAAGGAACGTAAATTACGCCTGCAGCATAATGCTCAAATTCATCAAATCCTTCTGTAGCAATAACAATGGGAATCGATTTGTGAGAGCGGAAGATAGCCACTTCTTTTACCGAGTCGCGCAAAGCCATGGCAGGCAAGCCGGCTGTGCATACTAAAGTGAGCGGCTCGGAAGAAAGATCGATATGTTTTTTGTCTTCGATATAGTCGGTAGCTATCGACTTATAGCAAAGCTCGCTCAATTTAATGCGAATTTCGTCGGCTGCCGCTTTGGTACTACCGCTGCCGACTACTGCCCAGTCACGTCTGGTGGTGGCATATTGGCGAGCTAATACTTCGATATTGTGGCGGTTTTGCAAAACAGAAGCGATCTTACTGGGCAAACTTGAGAGCTCTTGCAATTCGCGACGTACTTCTTTATTACTGATAGTACCTACCAAAGAAGCAATATTTAAGCCTAAGAGATAGCCAGCTACTACTTGACTGTAAAAAGCTTTGGTAGAAGCAACTGACATTTCAATATCGCGACCGTCGCTAGTGTACATAACTCCGTCTACTTTATAAGTCAAATCGGAGTTGCGTCTGTTGACAATAGCCAAAACGGAAGCTCGGCGGGCTCTGACCATATCGACGGTACGGTTTGTATCGGTAGTGGTACCGGACTGGGAGACTGCAATAATGAGCGTCTTGGCCATGTCCTCTTCCATGGAATAGCCGGAAAGTTCGGTGGCTTTGATGGCTCGAACTTCAATATCTGAGCCTTTCAGGGCTCGTTGCATCATGGAAGCAATAGCAATACCAGCTACGGCAGCAGTGCCTTGGCCTATCAAGAGGATGCGGCTAATCTGACGATTTTTAAATTTTTCGGCCAACTCGGCGGGGAAAACTTCCGGGCCCAAATTGACTCTGGCTTGACCATCAAATTTATTTTCGATGAAGTATTTGCCTTGTAAGGTCTTTTCGATAGAGCCGGGAGCGTCAAAGATCTCTTTAAGTAAGAAGTGCTCGAAATGGCCACGGTTGATGTCGCGGGTGGTAATTTCGGCAGTTTTGATATTATTTTCGCTAAGTTCGATAGGGGAGCCGTCTAAATGTAAAGCTTCCAAACCTTCCAGCTCGGTGCCATGGTCTTTTAAGATGAAGATTTGGCCGGCGCTTTCCGGATGGCCGGGAATATGTTCGGTAGCTCCGTCTAAACGGATGTAGCGGCTAGTTTGCTCAACAAGACCGTAAACTTCAGAAGCAAAAACGTATCCTTGTTTGCACAAGCCAATAAAGAGCGACTGACCGCTGCCTTTTAAGGCCAAATAGGTGCGGCCGGGCTCTAAGCTGGAACTGAGACAAATGGCCACTGAGCCTTCAAATTCGTTGACGGCTTGAAGAAAAGCTTGCTTTAAGTTGTGGCTACGGCGATAGTAATAATCGACCAAAACGGGAATGATTTTGGCGTCGGTGGTGATCTTGGGAGAAATGGCAAGGTTGTCAGCCAATTTCACTTTTTGAGCCAGAGCTTGGAAATTATCTACATCACCATTTAAAGCGCCGCTAATCCAATAGTGATCATTTTCGAGACGGACGGGCTCAGTTTGCTCATCTACAGGGTGGCAATTGGCAATATTGATAACGCCATTGGAAGCCCAACGAGTGTGAGACCAAATGTTAGTTTCGACAGATTTCGAGCCCAAAGCGTGCCAAAGGATATGGTCGGCTTTAATGTGGCGTCTGATAGCCGCTACGTTGTCGCCTAAAGCGCCTACTTCCTGAGATACTTTATAAATAAACATCAGGGAGGGAGCTGTGAGGCTGTGGGAGTCGAGGCGAATGCTTAAATTTTCCAGAGTGGGGCATTTAAGGCGTTTGGTAAATTCTTCTTCTAAGCCAGCTCTGGTGATAGTAGCGCAAAAATCTTCAAAGCTTTGGGAAGAAGAAAAATGGAGGCTGACGCTGATACCTAAGCTGTCACGGCCGCGTACTTCCAAGCGATCCATATTGTTGAGGACAGCGGTTATCTTCCAAGCGTCGATACCGGCTGTTTTTACAAAGTCCGGAAGTATAAGTCTCACTCTGCTGATATTGCCCAGTACATCTTGAGAAATAGTCCAGGCAATGTCACGTAAACGCACACCCAAAGAATTCCAATTTTCCACTAAATTGGTGGGCAAGGGAGTTTTAGAATTGAGAATACATTCTTTGGAATGCTTTTCAAATTTGAGGACTGAGTCGGCTGCTTGCTGCAAACGGTCGGCCAATTCTGTATTGTTCCATATGGCAGAAAAAGCTTGATACTCCTTAAGATAGGAAACTTTTTCTTCTAAAGCTGAAACCGCTTCGTTGGGAGGATTATCAATATCGACTCTGGATAAAGCGACATCTTGCAGCTCCTTGAGAAACTCGTCCCAATTTAATTTTTGGTTAGATTCAGAATATCTATAGAGAATACCGGCTATACCGCACACGGCAGCTACTCCTTTAATGTTGGCGTTCTTTTTTATTTTGTAGAGCTGCAAATTCGGCTCTTTGAAAAAACAGCCAAGCTCGGCTCATAATTTATTATGAAAGCACGTTTGGTTAGTGTTGGTTCTATTCAAAAAAGCCCAGCCTGGAAGAGGCTCTTTAAAACAGCTCTGCAGACTGGACTTTTTTATTTGAATTGAAAAATTTGCAGCTGAAGCCATATCGCAGGCTTTACTTGACGGGCAGCTTAAGGTTTTTTGTCGATAAGCTCTTCTCCGCGGGCGATACGACGCTGCTCGCGGCGTTTAAGATAGACGGCATAGCGCATAATGGCCAAGCGATCTTCTTTGTCGGCGTCTTCGGCATACTCGACTTCACAGAGGAATTTCTTGCCTTTGCTGCTGGGATTGGGCTTGGAAGCCAAAGCTCTTCCTTTAAAAGAAAAAACGGGAGTTCCGGGCACTTGAACTTCTACATGTAAATCGGTGCCTTCCGGAATGGCAATATTGCATCCTAAGACAATGTTGTTCAGGCTGATAGAGACGGTCTGGGCAGACTGACTATGAGCCAATTTCATGGCGCGATACTCTACATTGACCGGAGCTTCGATACTGGTATGCTCGTCAAATTTGGGTACGTCTTCGCTTTCGACATTGGTAGGGGTTGCAATATCAAATTCGCGCTCGCCTGCGTCAGTTACTTCGGTTTCGAAGTAGTACAATTTGCCTTCGTCGAGAGTAGTGACGGTTAGGTGCTGTCCGGCTTCCATTTTCACAGGACGGCGCTCTGTGCCAGGGCTTTTTAGAATAATTTCCTTACGCCTGACATCCAACACCGTAGTGAAGTAGGTTTTATAGGTTTCGTCAGCAAAAAACTCGATTTCAATCTCTTGCTTAGCTTTAAGCTTTAAAGTCGGTTTTTTGCTCTTAAACCAATCTAAAAACATAACCATCCCTCCTGTACGCTAGTCAACAATCGCAAATCGCTGGCCCAAACCTCTTTGGGCGGTCTTTGTTACCGCACAGCAAATATTTTACGCAGCGCCAAGTCGCTTAGCCAAGTCGGTTGGCTCCTTTAGCTGTGCCGGTTTGCCTCCACTTGGCTGCAATTGCCAAGACAAAAAAAATAACAAAACGCTCTCAAACTCTTTCTGCTGAGCGCTGCTACTTTGCAAAATCGACACTCTAAGCCACTTTCAAACGCCGCTTCTTAAAAAACTTGCGCGAGCTCTTCTTCTCTGTACCCCCTTTGTCCTGCGTTTACGGGGCCTTTTGATAGGGAATTCTTGGTGAACTACCCACTTCTTTTCCTCAACTGTACCATTATACCGTGTTTTCTTGCCCACATAAAAAATCTATGGTAAAATATTGAACGTATGCTTTGAGGTGAAAAACCTAACAAAAGTCAGTTAGCTTATCCGGGCTTTAATGCCCGCAGGAGGATAGAATGGCTCTCTACAAGGAAGAGTATTTAGAAAAGTACTTTGATAATTTCGATTTTTTTGAGCCTCAGTGCCGCGACAAACGCTTGCGCGAAGTTAATATGCGCAGCAAACGTTGCTTAGGATGCCCCGGTTTTGAAAAGTGCCAGACTTTCCCCGAATACTGGCTTAAAGGTGAGGAAAACAGGCGGGAGGTAAACGACAAACTGTAGGCTTTATTAGAGTCTCTTTAGTTTGTCAAACAGCTTAATGCGCGTAGAAAAGACCAGATTTTACAGCAGACATTTAGGCTTTGATATGCCGGTGGCCGTTTATGGCCATTGGGGTGTGCCGGTTCTTTATTTCCCTACTGCGTCAGCCGATTTTGAAGAGTTGGAGCGCTTTGGCATGATTGGCGCTCTTGCCGAACATATCGAGAGTGGGCGCATCAAGATTTTTTCTATCAACAGTGTCAACGACTGGAGTTTAGATAACGAGTCTGTCGGCCCCGGCGAGCGCATTTGGCGTCAAGAGCTGTACGACCGCTATATTATTGACGAAGTTGTTCCTTATATCTTTAGCAATTGCGGCGGACCTTTGCCAGTAGCTGCTGTGGGAGCTAGCTTTGGAGCTTACCATGCCGTCAACACTTTATTCCGCCATCATGAGATCTTCCGTTGGTGCATAGGCATGAGCGGTATCTATAATATTAGCTGTTTCTTAGATGGCTATTATGACGAGCGTTGCTATTTCCACAACCCGGTAAGCTATATCGCCAATTTGTATGATCCCAACATCCGTCGCTCTTTAGATGGATGCAATATCAATATTATTTGCGGTCAGGGTGCCTGGGAACGAGTCCATTATAGTCGCGAGATTCATGAAGTAATGGATAGGGTAGGTATCCGTCACAATTTTGAATTGTGGGGCTACGACGTCGCTCACGACTGGCCTTGGTGGAAAGTGCAAATGAGACAACTGGTGCCCAGATTATTTCCGCTTGGCTAGATATAAAGTTTAAGCAACAAAAAAAGAGAGGAAAAAGTGCGTAAGCATTTTTCCTCTCTTTTTTTGTTGTCTATTGCTAAATTAAACTAGAGTGACTATTGCTTGCCTAATGGCTTACTATTACAGCGTCAGCATCTTTTTTATCTAAATCGATCAGCTTGTAAGTGCGCGTACCTAAACCAATCTCTTGGCCGTATTCTACTTGATGAACGCCATGTTTTGATTCAATGCGTTCTACCAAAGCTTTATTGTCGGGGGCGGCATAAACTAAGTCCAGGCAAGCTTGATCGAGAGCTACAGGATCGGTGGAAGCCAAAATGCCAATATCCTTCATTTCCGGCTCTTTGGGGTTGCCATTACAATCACAATCGACAGAAAGGCGATTCATTACGTTTACGTAAACGATATTGCCTTTTAAGTGGTCAGAGACCGATTTAGCAGCTTCAGCCATACTTTCCAAAAAGTCGTCTTGCTTAACAGAAGCGGCAAAATTGTGGCGGTTTTGTCCGGCGGTATGGATCCAGCATTTGCCGGAAGAAGAGGCTATACCTATAGAAGTATTCTTTATAGCGCCGCCGTAGCCGCCCATAGCGTGGCCTTTGAAGTGGGAGAGCACCACAAAGTAATCATAATTGAGGAAGTTTTTGCCAACATAATTTTCTTTAAGGTGGCGGCCACCTTTCACAGGTAAAGCTACTTCGCCTTCAGCATCCATAATATCGACTGGGGCCATATCGGCAAAACCGTGGCGTTTAATCATCTTCTGATGGGAAGCTGTATCAGCGCGGTTGCCGCCGTAAGCAGTGTTGCACTCAACGATAGTACCATTGAAACTTTTGATAAAATTGCTAATTAACGAAGCACGCAAATAATTGCTTTTATCAGATTCGCCGGAGTGCAATTTTATGGCTATCTTTCCTTGGGGATGGATATTTAAGGCTTTATAAACAGCGGCTAAGCCTTCAGGAGTAATGTCGGAAGTCATATACACTGTGGCTGCCTTGGTCGATTTTGTTTGAAGTGGTGAATCTTGCTCCGGATAGGCTGGCTCTGTGCGCGGTTGGCAAGCTACTAAAAGACTAAAAGACAAAATAGCGCTTAGACCTAAAAAAAGTTTCTTAATCATAAGCTAGGAAAAGTCCGCTCGCTTTCTAAAGATTGTACTCCTGAACGTGAATAAAATTTTCTAAAAAAGACCGTCCTTCCTGCATTTTGTGGCTGGGGAGGGATCTTTTGCGTTAGATCGATCGGAATAGTAGAGTTACCCTAAATATGAGCCAAAATGTGCCCTTAAAAAATACTGAAAAAGAACTAAAGTGGACAATTAACAATCGTCAAGATTGGCTAAAATTGCAAGAAGCTTGGGGAAAAGCCGAGCGTGAGTTACAACAAAAAAATATCTATTTAGATAGAGATGACGCTTATTTCGCCACTAGGCGTAGTATGTTGCGTTTGCGCGAGGAAAATGGACGTTGGCTTTTTGTTTATAAACGCGGTTTGTCTTTGGAAGCTGGATATTTTTCGGCTTTAGAAATAGAAGAAGAAGTGAGCGCTGAGGAGGCTTTAGCTATTAGTCAGGGCCAATTACAAGCTGTGAATGAAGGCAAAGTTTGTGAGCAAATTCGCCAAGACGGTTTCGAGGGTGCTCTGCAAGTTGTAGGCGAAGTTAGTAATATTCGTCGCGTTTGGCCTATTAGTGTTGCCGGTTTGGAAGGCCAGGAAAAATTTGAATTAGATTGTACTTCTTTTGATTCTGAACATACTGAGTATGAATTGGAATTGGAAACTTTAAGAGCTGATATTTTACAAGACGAAGTGCAAACTTGGGCTGATCGCTTGGGAGTAAAATTAGGTAAGCAAAAGGCCACTAAATATGAGCGCTTTTTGCGTTATAGCGCCGTAAATAAGCCGGTTATTTCTTGCTTAATGCCTATTTACAATTGTGCGGAAACTTTAGTTAGCGCAGTAAAGTCTATTTGTCGTCAGAATTTCAAGTCTTGGGAACTTATTTTAGTTGATGACGGCTCTTCTGATGATACGGTAAAAATAGCTGAAAACTTAGCAGCAAAGGATCCTCGCCTACGTGTTTTTCGCAAAGGCCACGGCGGTATTGTAGATACGCTCAATTTTGCCTTTAAACAGAGCCGTGCTCCTTTTATTGCTCGTATGGATGGCGACGATATTTCCCACCCTGAGCGTTTTGCTGAACAAATGCGCTATTTGCAAGCTCATGCTGATGTTGCTGCTGTAGGATGTAAAATTCGCGTTTTCCCTAAAAAATCGATTACTGAAGGTATGATGCGTTACGAACGTTGGCTCAATAAAGCTTGTTTGCCAGAAATTTTGGAGCGCGATATTTTTGTGGAAAGCCCTTTAGTTCATCCTTCGGTATTGTTGCGCCGTTCTGCTTTGGAAGAAGTGGGCCTTTATGAAGACGGACGCTGGCCGGAAGATTATCAGCTTTGGTTGCGTATGTGGCTTAAGGGCCTAAAGATGGCTAAAGTAGAAAAAACGCTCTTCTTCTGGCGCGATTTGCCTAAGCGTCTTACTAGAGTAGATCAGCGCTGTAGCCATGATGCTTTACGTGAATTGAAAGTGACTTTCTTCTTGAAAGCTTTCTTTACGCCCGCTCAGGAGGAACAGGGGCTGCGCAGTTTGCCATTTGATAAGCGCAAGTTGATTATTTGGGGAGCTGGCCCCAATGGTAAAGCTTTAGCCAAAACTTTACGTGCTCACGGTTTAGAGCCAGCCTACTATACCGATATTCTTCCGGCTCGTCATGGTCAAACTATTTGCGGTTTGAAAGTGCTTAGCTTAGAGCAATTGCCTGCGCCAGAGGGCTATTTCTTGGTGACAGCGGTGGGTAACCCCAATTCCAGGGAAGAAATTCGGGCTTTCTTAAGAGAGCGTGGCTGGCAAGAAGGGCGCGACTTCCGCTGCATGGCCGGCATTTCCGATTAAGCTATTTTGGCTTCGGTATTTTCGCTCGAGCTGGGGGGCTCGGCTGCTTGCTCAGCCTTTTTGCCTTCGCTAAGCGAAACGACCACTACGCCTATACCGATAATAAAAGTGCCTACCCAGCGGGCGGCGCTGATATGTTCACCCAACATAGGCCCGGCCAAGAAAGCATTTAATATGTAAGTAATGGCCGTCAGAGGTAGGGCAAAAGACAAATCTTCATAAGACAGCACGCTCAGCCACGTAACAAAGAAAGTTAAGAAACACGCTACAGCTATCCAGAAAGTGTGGGCACAAATTAGACTTACGGCTATGTCGTAAATTTGACTTAAACCGGCAATTTGAACACCTTCATAGGGGCGCAACAAGCGGGCCATAAAAATATCGCCCAAAGTCGTGGCCGTCATAGCAAAAAGTAAGGCCAGAATAGTTTTTATTTTTCGCATAATTTTTTAATTGGCTGATAAGAAATTTTCGCGCCAAAAATCGGCCCAAGTAGTTAAATAGGCCATAGCTATAGCTATAAGCTTTTGCAATAGGCTAAGGCGTGCTTTTTGACGCAGAGTCTCTACACCCATACTTTCAATCTTTTTCAGAATGCCATGATAAATATTAGTCATGGCTCTAAGGCAAACTCGGCTAGGCAAAGGAATGAAATAGGGTAAAAATTCGGAGCGGTCGTAATAGCTTTGGGCCAGTTTAGCCATATAATTGATTAAAGAGGCCATTTTTTGCTCATTGTAAGTTCTATTTAAAATAGATTGCCTGGTAATAGCAAATTTTTCCAAAATTTCATCAGGTATATAAACTCTGCCTTCGAGAGCGTCGTGGTTTATATCGCGCAAAATATTGGTTAGCTGAAAAGCAATGCCGTGATATTCGGCCATTTTATATACTTCAGGCTTATCTGGAGCTCCGAAAATGCTTATGCACACCAAACCCACAGTAGAAGCTACCCTATAGCAATAGGTATAAAGCTCGTCAAAAGTTTGAAAATGAATCTCTTCCAAGTCGGTAAACATACCGTCGATTAAATCCAAAAAAGGCTGGGGACTGATACGGTACTTCTTAACAGCATGGCGTAAAGCCAACAAGCCAGGCATAAAAGAAGTAGGCTCTTGGCCTTGAATAATTTGCTTCCATTGCTCTAAACGCTCACGACGGCTGCAGACATTTTTTGCGTCGGAAATATCGTCACATTGGCGGAAAAAAGCGTAGACTGCGCACATTGCGTCACGTCTGGCTTTAGGTAAAAGGCGAATGGCAAAATAAAAATTGCGAGCTCGCTTTTGCGTCAGTTCTCGGCACCAATCGTAAGATTCTTTTAAAGCTGGAGAAGATTCTGAAGTGTACATAGCTAACTGGCCTATTTTGCAACCAAAGCGCCGTTCCCTCCTTTAATGGAGGCGCTACTCCTTTTTGTATCTGGCGTTTAGTGTCGGCTTTGCCTGTTGACTATGCTTTGTTGGCTCGTAGTTTTTGCTTGCTGGCTCGTAGTTTTTTTAGCCTAGAGACGCTGATAGTGTTCCGCCCGCCCATTAGCTATTTTTGTGTTAGCTTCATTTTTTTTGCCAACTTTTTTTAGATAAACGCTTGACTTAAAATTTCTCTTTGCTATAATAATCCCGTTCCTGCGGAGGTGGCGGAATCGGTAGACGCATACGTTTGAGGGGCGTATGGAGCAATCCGTGAGGGTTCGAGTCCCTCTCTCCGCACCATATAAATGGTGAAAATTGAATCTCAGCTCAAGCTCGAGGTTCAATTTTTTTTATGTTAAAAAAGATTTTTAAGCGTTTTTCGCCAATTTGTATTCCCTAATATAGTCAAAGTCGTTGGGGGAGAGATGGCGACGGCGCTTTTTTGTTTCTTTTCGCATTGAAGTTGCGGAAAAGCAATAGGAGGTAAAAAATGAAAGTTTTGCTTATTAACGGTAGTCCCCACGAAAAAGGTTGTACTTATACAGCTTTAAAAGAAGTGGCTGGAGCTCTGGAAAAGAACGGTATTGAAACCCAAATTTTCCATATTGGCAAAGGTGCTGTGCATGGTTGTGTAGCTTGTGGTGCTTGTGCTAACTTGGGTCACTGTGCTTTTAATGATGATCCTGCCAATGAAATGTTGCAACTTATGCGCGAAGCTGATGGCATCGTGATCGGGTCGCCCGTTTACTATGCCGGCCCTAACGGCGCTTTGTGTGCGCTTTTGGATCGCGCTTTCTTGGCTAGCAAAGGCTCTTTAGCCTTTAAGCCTGCTGCGGCTATTGCCAGCGCTCGCCGTGGCGGTGTGACGACTACATTTGATCGTTTAAATAAATATTTTACTATTAACCGTATGCCTATTGTGTCGTCACAATATTGGAACGGCGTGCACGGTTCTCAGGCCGACGATGTGGCCCAAGATGAAGAAGGTTTGCAAACTATGCGTACCTTGGGCTACAACATGGCCTGGATGCTTAAGAGTATAGCCGCAGCCAAAGAGCCTTTGCCAGAAATTGAGCCTTTTAAGCGCACAAACTTTATCCGTTAGTGCGGTTGGGGCCGGCATAGAGTGCCGCCGCCTGGGGGGAAAAGTGGCGGTGGCGCTAACATAAAGAAAGTGCCTGTACAGAAGTTTTTATCTGTACAGGCACTTTCTTTATGTGAAACGGGCGACCCGCGCTTGGAGAAGCTGCGGACATGTTTTAGGCTTGGCCATTAAATTTGTTCATGGCAGCTTCGGGGCCACACTCTATTATGTAGGAAATTGCTTCGGAAGCTTGTTGTAAAAGCTTGTTGATAGGCTCGTATTCGTCAGGCTTAAAAGTGCCTAAAACGAAATTGATGGGATCTTCACCGGCAGGGGAAGAGCCTATGCCTAAACGCACTCTGATAAAGTCGTTGGCTCCCAAACAGGCGATAATATTATTTAAACCGTTGTGGCCGCCGCTGCCTCCGCTTTTGCGAATGCGCAAACGTCCCAAAGGTAGACAAAAGTCATCAGAAACGACAATAATTTGGTGCGGTTTAAAGCCGTAACTGGTGCACATAGAGAGAACGGCATTTCCGGAGAGATTCATATAAGTACGAGGCTTAATGATGAAAACATCGGTGGAGCCTATTGTGCCGGATGCACCTAAATAAAGCTTGGTTTTGCGTGTAAATTCTAATTTGTGCTCTTGAGCAAAAAGATCTACAGCTCTAAAACCCATATTGTGGCGCGTATTTTTATATTCGGCTCCGGGATTGCCTAAACCAACAATTAAAAAAGCACTAGCAGCGTTCAATTCTTTAATCTCCCGCAGCTAAGTGCTTTCTAAAAACTTGCGCTTTATACAAAGCCTATAGCCTTATTCGGCGTCACCAGCAGCAGGCTGCTCTTCGGTGGCAGTCTCTTCAGTCGCGGTGGACTCGGCTACTGCTCTAGGAATAGCAATGCTTACAATGGTTTCGGAAGGATCAGCTTTAATCTCTACGCCTTCGGGGCAAACGATCTGAGCGACAGTGAGGTGATGGCCAAGGCCTAAGCCGCTGATATCAACTTCGATATGGGCGGGGATAGACAGAGGCAAGCTCTCGATTTCAATTTCGTGGAGCATCTGCTCAACAACGCCGCCTTCTTGTACGCCGGCAGCTTCGCCTACCAATACTACGGGAACGGAAGCGGTAACTTTCTCATCCATGCGAACTTGCTTGAAGTCTACATGTAAGAGGCAGGTGCCGAATACATCGCGAGAATAGTCGGCCAACATAGCTAACTGATCCTGGACGCCCTCTTCGCCGAAGGTCAAATTGATGATAGCAGTCTTACCTACGGTTTGAAGAATTTTCTCAGTGTCTTTTGAGTTTACATCAAGGATAATCGGCTCTTCGAGGTGATGACCGTACAACACGGCAGGTATACGACCTTCACGGCGCAAACGTCTGGCAACACCCTTACCGGTCTCTTTACGAACTTTCGCTTCCAGCTTAACCTGGGACATATATTCCTCCTCGGTACCCGCGAAGATCTTTTCCGCAAATTCAGGAAGAGGAAAAGATCGAATACTCGCTTATCCTTTACTTAGCGCCGCATTATTTAAAATACACGGCTGCCAGGATAAATTGCCCGACTATTTTATCTTTTTTTCTTAGGCGTGTCAAGATAGAAGGCCGGACGGCAAAGCGCGGGTCTATTACATTTTTCTTACTATTTTAGTTTTTTATCGGACAATAGAACTAGACGAAAAGTTCGCTGACCGACAAATTAAAGTGAGTTCTGCGGATCGTCTCTCCCAAGAGCGGAGCTAAAGACAAAACCTTCAATTTGCCCATACTCTTAGCTTCTTCGGAAATGGGAATAGTATCAGTGACGATCAATTCTTCAATGGGAGAATCTTTGATAATCTGTACTGCATTTTCGGCGAAAATAGCGTGAGTAGCTGCAGTATAGACTTTCTTGGCGCCATGTTCAATTAAGGTTTCTACGCCCTTCACCAGAGTGCCGCCAGTAGAGATCATATCGTCGACCACGATGCAAGTTTTGCCCTTAATATCGCCAACAATGTCGATAACGTCGAGCTTGTCTGGCTCGGGACGACGTTTGAAAATGATAGCCAACTTGGCTCCCAAACGCTCAGCTAACTTGGTAGCTCTGGCTACACCGCCAGCATCGGGAGAAACTACTACCAGATTTTCTTTAGGAATATTTTTATTTAAGTAGTGTTCGGCAATAATTGGCAAAGCGCTCAAATTGTCGACGGGAATATCGAAGAAGCCTTGGATAGCGGCAGCATGCAAATCGCAAGTAATGATACGATCAGCACCGGCTGTAGTAATAAGGTTGGCTACCAACTTGGCCGTAATAGGCTCGCGTCCGGAAGTCTTCTTCTCTTGCTTGGCATATCCGTAGTAGGGGATAACGGCGCAAATCTGATGGGCGGAAGCTCTCTTGAGAGCATCAATCATGATCAGCAATTCCATGAGTGTATCGTTGACATTGCCGCAAGTAGGCTGAATAACGAATACTCTGGCACCGCGCACATTTTCTTCGATCTTTTCGCGAATCTCTTTATTGGCGAAAGTTGTTACCATAGCTTTGCCCAAAGGAATTTGCAAATAGTCAGCTACCGCTTTGGCTAAACCAGGATTGGAATTGCCATGGAACAGCTTTACGTGGTGAGTAGGCTGGAATACAGAATCTAAAGGAATAGCATCCATATTTTCAGAGGCTGTGAGTTCGGAGAGGTTAGGATCGTTAATTTCGCTCATAACTAATTCTTCGCTTTCCCTAGATTTTTAGCGCTGACTGATAGGATGAGCCGGAACACCGACTACTACACTATTTTCAGGCACATCACGAATAACCACCGTACCTGCGCCGGTCTTGGCGCCGTTACCGACAGTTACAGGAGCAACTAAACTTGAATTGGAACCGATAAAGACATGATCGCCGATAACGGTGCGGTGTTTGGCTTTACCATCGTAATTGCATGTAATAGTACCGCAACCGATATTGGTACCGCTGCCTACATCGGCGTCGCCTACATAGGTAAGATGAGGAACTTTGGTTCCTTCGCCTATATTGGCATTTTTAATTTCTACAAAGTCGCCTACTTTGGCACGGTCGGCGATATTGGCTTGGGGACGTAAGTAAGCAAAGGGGCCGATATTGACGCCATTGCCGACGGTAGCTTGGTTGAGGACTGAATGGAGGACGGTACTATTATTGCCAATGGTACTATCGGTGATTTGTGTATTGGGGCCGATTTTGCATCCTTGGCCGATAGAAGTAGCACCTTGTAAAACTGTGCCGGGCCAAATTTCGCTGTCGCGATCGATTTGCACTTGGTCTTCGATCCAAGTTGACTGAGGATCGATAATGCTAACGCCACTAATCATAAGCTCTTGCAACTTGCGCTCTTTTAAAAGAGCGGCAGCTTTAGCTAAATCGGCACGGGTGTTGACGCCCAAAGCGTAGACTACATTGTCTACAACGGCGCCGATTTTCTCACCGGCGGCACTGCCCAAACTGACTAAATCGGTTAAATAAAGTTCGCCTTGAGCATTGTTGGGAGTAAGTTGAGGTAAGAAGCGACGCAAAAACTCGGCTTTAGCACAATAGGCGCCGATATTTACTTCGGTAACGGCATATTCTTCTGGAGTGCAATCTTTGGCTTCAGTAATGCATTTGACACAACCGTCAGCGCCGCGAATAATGCGGCCGAAGTCGCGATGTTCGGCTGAGTCAGCTGTGAGCAACGTCAAAGCATAATCATTTTCTATAGCCGTGTTGATGACTTTCTCTAAAATTTCGGTATCGAGCAAAGTCATATCGCCGTTTAAGATTAAAACGTAACCTTCAAAATCGGCCAGCTGAGGTAAAGCCATTTGAGCTGCGTGACCACTGCCATTTTGTACAGCTTGCTCGGCAAAAGAACAGTTAGAAAAATGTTCTTGACAAAAAGCCTGAACTTGCTCGGCTTGGTGACCTACAACAACAATATTCTTGGAGCAGTTGACACCCTCTAAAGCCTGAAGAACTCTGTAAATAACCGGTCTGCCCAGAACTGGATGGAGCACTTTGGCTAAGTCCGATTTCATTCTGGTACCTTTGCCAGCCGCTAAAATTACGGAGGCAAGTTTAGGTTCTTCTCGCTTTTGCATATTGGCAACGACCTTTTTACGGCAAATTTATCTTTGATGTTTGGGAGCTCCATATACACCAAAGTGGCCTTGTTTGTTCTACGTCTACTCAGTCTATCCTGCGGAATGAAGTTAGGCTTTGAAGGCTAAAAAAACGCTCTACCGCTAGGAAAGCGGAAGAGCGAACTAGCTTTTCAGAATAGAAAAGGCTTAGAAGACAGACTTAGGCAAAGGAGCCTCTTCGGTAGGAGCAGCCGATTGAGCAGGAGCGGCAGTCTGGGTAGGAGCATCTGACTGAGCAGGAGCTGCAGTCTGAGCGGGGGCAGCAGTCTGAGCAGGAGCGGCAGTCTGAGTAGGAGCAGCAGTCTGAGTAGGAGCAGCAGTCTGAGCAGGAGCGGCAGTCTGAGTAGGAGCAGCAGTCTGAGCGGGAGCAGCAGTCTGGGCGGGAGCAGCAGTTTGGGCAGGAGCAGCAGTTTGAGCGGGAGTGGCAACCTGACCGCCGATAGCTTCAAGCTCTTCAGCTTTAAGAGGAGCGGCGGCAGAAGAAACGGGCACGATGGGCTTAAGGCTGTCGGCCTGGCGCTGTAAGCCTTTATTGACAGCTTCAGCTACTTGAGCTGCGTACATAGAATTGACTGCATTTACTTTATTGAGTAAGTCTTGACCATCGCTGAGAGCTTTAATGTCGCTGGCGTGATTGAGGAAGAAGAAAGCCATAGGGCTCAAGCAATAATTGTTAGTTTCCGTCTCATAAAATTTAACTACAGCGCGTAAAGCTTCAGGGCTAACTTTGCGAGCCAGAGCTAAAGAAAGCAAACATTGACGTTTCAAGACGTTATTGCTGTTGGAATCGAGCTTAGGATCGCCATTTTGCAATTTGTTGACTAAGAAGGCCATAACTTGGCCTCTGACTTCGTCGTCCAAAACCAAATCTTTATTGCTGCAAATTACACCCAACAAAGCCACCAATTGTAAATTTTGTTTGCGGTTCTGAATATAGTTGGTAATTAAGCTAATAGCTACTTTATTGATGTCTGCTGTGTCAATACCAAGTTGCTTAAGTATTTCCAAGCGCTGCTCGGTGGTATATTCGGCGGTAGTGTAATTGTCTAAAGTACGAGTATAAGCAGAACTAGCCAAGGCTTCGTCCAATACTTTGACTACGCCAGCCTGGCCGCCCACTTGGAGGCGCTTTAAGCCTACCAAGTCCCAAGTGCTAGGGGCATCGGCTTCGTTTTTAATGTACATATAAGCCACTTGGTTGTCGGGGGCGGTAATTTTAACTATGGAACCGTCGGCCTTATTTTCGGCAACTTTGAGCTGGGCTTTATCGGATAAAACGCGGATCAAGCGATGTTGTCCATCCCATTTTACGTTGGCGCCTAAAGCTTCACCTACAAAGCGCAGAGGCACCATAGTGTTGCCGGCAATAATTTGGGCCGGAGCCAAAAGCTTTACCTTTTGCTCATTGACGGTGGCTTCCGGAGCATTGATAGTGAGAGCTACAGCAGTATTGGGCGTTTGAGGATTGGCAGCCAAAGCTTCTTCGGAAGCGGTGTTGGCAAAAACCGTGCGGGTAGGAGCGTCCCACTTAATGCGAGCGCCCAAGGCTTCAAAAATGCCGCGCATAGGCACTAAGGTAGTACCGTCTTTAAGTACGGGAGCTTGATCTAAGTAGAGAATTTGACCATTGACAGAGACGCTGATGAAATCGTCGGGAGTAGAAGCCAAAGCGGGGCAAGCAAAAGCTAAAGAAATGGCTGCGGCAGCTAAGGCACGGGAGAATTTGTTCATAAAAACCTCCGAAGGAGATATGCTTAGATATTATGTTAAGGAAAATCGGTTCTCGTCTTTTGTGGAGAAAGTTGTGACTTCCTCCAACTGAATCTAAAGAGAATCTTTATGTTTTTGTTTCGCGCCAAAACCAAAAAAATGTAAACAAAAAAGCCCTCACGCTCCTGAGAAGGAACATTAGGGCTTATTGGCTGAGGCGCTAGGATTCGAACCTAGGGAATGGCGGCTCCAAAGGCCGCTGCCTTACCGCTTGGCTACGCCTCAATATTACGTGCGTGATTATACATATATAGAGCACTTTTGGCAAGGGGTAAAATAAAAATTGCCGCAGATTTTTTTTGACTGCGGCAATTATCTACTATTCGCTTATTTGTTCTTCAGAAGAGTCGCCTGTGACAAGGTTTGAATCGGTTGAAGACGGGACTTGTGGCTCATCTTCAGTCTTATCAGGAAGACCAAGATCTTTAAGTTTAGACAATAAACGCAAATCGTCTACGCTTGTGTAGCACTCTTTGAAGTTTTTTAACACTAAAGTGGCACTCACCGAAGGGCCTTCTTTGATAATTAATTGGCTGAGAAAACGCAGGGCAGGCAAATTATGTGGATGCTCTCGCATAATGAGAAAGACAGCCAAAAGTGCTCTAGCGTAGTTTTCTTGCTCGTCTTTCGGTTGTAAGAAAGACATTTCGGCTTTCAATAAATGGTAGTCTGTCGAGCCAAAGCTGCGTGGTTCGGCTAGAGTATCAAATAATTGATCTATAGGTGCGGGCATTCCCTCGATGTGATTATCTTGCTCATATTTTTTCAAGTTTTTCAGAGCTAAATCTAAATATTCTTGAGCTTCTTTATGCTTATTAAGTTTTTGTGAAGCCAGATAAGCTTTAAAATGCCACCAGGCTTCTTCCAAAGCGGAATCGAAAGCGACATCGTAGGTGCCTTGACGGATAGTGCGTTTGGCCAAAGCTAAAGCATCTTCTGCTTGATCTAAATCCATATGCAATTGCCAAATAGCTCTATCTATAGTATTGGGGCCGGACAGATGAAGTATAGACAGATTCATAATAAGACCGGCCAGAGTGGATTGAGCGCTGTCATTTTCAATTTCGCCACCGGAAATTTCATCAAGCTCTTCAATGGGTTGCCAAGAAAGTTTTTCTGCTCTTTCTAGATACAGCAGAGCTTGGCGCTTTTGACCTGCACACAAGCAAGCATCGGCAGCCAAAATTTGCATATACTTTATATCGTGATAAGAATTGGCAGCGTCTTTCAGATTTTTTAAGTGCAAATCCAAAATATCCGGATCAGGCTCATATTTTCCTTGCTCATATAAACTTGTAATGTATGAAATAACACTTATATAAGCTTTAACGCCGTCTGTATACCATAAAGGTAAAGCATTTTTGGACAATTTACTGAGTTCGCTTATACATCGCAAGGCCTTTACTGTACGGTGGTTGGCTAAAAAGAGTAAAGAGGCTTCCAACACGAGATAGGGAGTAAAAATATCTACTGTATTTATTTTAGCCAGCAAATTGGCAGCCGATACGCCTTTTCCCAGAGATTGTTCAAAGTAGGCTCTGCCGAAAGTTAAGTCTACTTCTGTGTAGCGTTGCAAATTGTAGGCTTCTGACTCTTTGGCACATTGACGCAAGCAAATGAATGCTGCTCTGTTGGCACCGGCCATTTCCAAAGTTTTGGCCAAAGAAATGGAAGTACTGACTCTGGCATCGGCATACTTGGCAATATCGGGCATTTTGGCCAAAGCTTCACGTCCCATCAAAGCTGAAGAGCAAACATCAAAGTCGCGAGTAACCATGCAACCAATACTGCAAAGTTGCCAAGAGGGCTCGCTATGCATAGCTTTTTTGATGCATAGTTTGGCCAATTTGGGATCGCTGCGTTTTTTTATACCTGCAGCGAAAATATTGGCAAAATGAGATTGAGGCTGGAATTTTAAATAAAGATCAGCAATTTTATCAAAGAAAGAGTGTAAGTTGCGCACACTTTGAGCCGATTCAACTTCGTCGAGATTAATGGCAGCACAAACTAAGGTCTGATTGTAAGCTAAAAAACGCGGTGCTGCTTCCATAATACGCTTGAAACAACTTTGGGCTTGTTCTAAATCGCCTTCTTTTACTAGCTCGCTGAAAACATAATTGATACGTCGCCTAATCAATAATTTGAAATAGATCCAAGCAAAGAATAAAACAATAATAGAAACTATAATGGCAATTGCAATAAAGAGAATTTTCATAATTTAGTACAAAAAAACAATAATAACGGCAAAATATAACGCTTTTAATATACTAACAAACGAAAAGGCTGTAAAGGGGCAAAATCTGATTGGGAATAGGCGATGGACTGCGAAAAAAACAGCCGCGATTTTGTAGTAAAAACGGGCTGTTTAGGCAAATATTATTTAGATTTTGTAGTTGTTGCTGTCGGAGTTTGTCCTTGAGCTGGAGCCGGTTGCGCTGTCGGAGCTTGTCCTTGAGCTGGAGCAGGTTGTGCTGCCGGAGCTTGTCCTTGAGCTGGAGCCGGTTGCGCTGCCGGAGCTTGTCCCTGAGCTGGAGCCGGTTGCGCTGCTGGGGCTTGCCCCTGAGCTGGAGCTGGTTGTTGAGGAGTTTGAATTTCCGTTTCCGGCAGAGTGTCTATAGCTTTAAGCACTTCTTCTAATGAAGAATCCAGGCCGGTGAGGGAAGGAATAGAGGGGATAACTTGTTTAGCTACTTCCAGAGAGTCGCGAACCGCTTGAGATTTTTGCTCTTTGGTGGTCATCATATCGCTTATAGCTGACATAGTTTTGTCAAAGCTGGTTTTAAGCATATCAAGCTTAGTTTTATCTACTCCCTGTTGGTCGTAGGTGCGATCTACACATTGAATGCAATAGCTCATAGCTTCTGTCGCGGCGTTGTGTGGAGCATTGGGATCGCGTTTATCATCTACTTGCCCGGAAGCTGCCGGAGGGGCACCGGGAGTTTGAGGAGAGTTGCTCGGCTGGCTAGAGCAAGCTGCTGAGGCAACAGCCAAAAATAGGAGAGCACAACACAATTTTTTCATATTTTTTTAGGGTACCTTTCTTGTGGTAATCTTCAGCGGCAAACTTCGGAACTGAGCGCTTTTTTCTTGCAAAAGACGGCCTTTGCTTGCCTGAAGCTTATCCAGGCTTGCCACAATAACAGGAAGAGGCCAGTCAAGCTAGCTAGACAACCCCAATAGAAGGTTTGGGGTATAAAACTAAATTTTACTGTATGATGTCCGGGAGGAACTAGGCAACCCATAAAAGACAAATTGGCTCGGAAAATCGTCAGTTCTTTTCCATTCAATTTAGCTTGCCAAGCTGGATAACGATTTTCTGTAAACAGTAAAGCTCTTTCTTGAGTTGTATTTACGTCTAATTCCAGCTCTAGAGAAGTGTCTTTTATGATGTGGCAATATTCGTTATTTTGCAAGGGCAAGATCTTTGTCTGATTTTGAGGCGGTTTGGAAGAAAAATTGTAAAATTTAGTTCGTCGTTCGCTTTCTTCGTGTAAAGCTGCAAAGTCGCCGTCTTCTATTCTCTGACCGTAATCGAGCAAAAATGCATAGGCAGGCATAGTGGGGACACCTTTAACGTATGAAGAGGCTAAATAGGCGCGTGGTTTGGGTTCATTAATTTTATATACGCGCAGAGGATCGGCTAAGCCGGGCAATTCTGTTTCGCCTACTTCTTCATAGGGAGTGAGATCGGAGTCCACTGCTTCTTCAAAAACTAGGAGATGGCTGACGTTTTGCAATTTGTAAAGGATTCGGCTTTTACGATCTAAGCGAATGAGCTTTTGTCCATCTTTTTGGCCAAAGCTCAAAGAGCTTATCGAGTCATTTTGTAAGGCGTCATAATCGGTTAAGCACATGCCGCCTTCGAAAATGGTGCGGTTAATATTTTGCTTTATGCCCCAGAAGACAGCCGAATCCGGAGATAGTGAGTGAAATAGTGAAATTATGGCCGCTTGACAATTCTTCCAGCCGCGGTTTTGCACTAAGGCGGCCCAGTGGTTTTGCACAGTAGGGGTAGCCAAGCGAGAAGCTTGAGAACACATGTCTGCCGTAAGGGGACGGGCAAAGATTGCGGTTGGCAAGTAAGTTACGTAGGTGTTGGTTGTCCAATAAAAATTGGCCCAAATTGCAACTAACAACGCTATTGAGGCTATACTGCGAGCGCGTGAAGGCCATTTCTGTGGCCATTTGTCCAACAGAGCTTCAAAACCGCAGCCCATCCACAGAGCGGCCATAGTGCCAAAGGGTATAAGAAAGCGCGCCGGAAAGCGAAAGAGGCTGAAGCCTGGGCATAGCTTCCAAGGCAGCCAGTACAAATATCCCTGAGGGCCCATAGCCAATACTAAGAAAATGAGGGTTGCTGCGACTACCTCCCAGGGCAAATGGCGACGGCGCCACAAAGAATAGGGCAGTAAGAGCAGCGCCGCCCAGCCGAGGTAGGGCATAGATTCCCAAAAGACGCCTTCAGTTATAATGTTGCGCTTTAATTCGGCTGCCGATGAGACAGCGGCGGGATTGCCAAACATAAAAGGATCAAAAAACAACTTAAAATGTTCCCAAGTGAAAGGAAACATTTTAAGTGAATCCCAACTGTAAACGTGGCCGCGACTAGATTGAGCCGCCAGTTCGGCAGTGGGTAAAAGTTGCAAGCCGCTGAGAGTGACGCTGATTAAAGCGCCTAAAAGTAAAGCTTTGGCTATGGGCCAAGAAATTTGCCAAAAGTTCCGGCGCGTAGCGATTAAACGTTTGAGCCAGAGTAAGCAAGCATAAGTTAAAGCGCTCAGGCCGCAAACACAAGTTGCGTGAGGATGGCCGGCTAAAATTTGCATAGTCCAGCACAGAGCTAAAAGAATGAGGCCGCCTCTGTAGGCTAAAGATGCTGAACAAATTTGGTTTTCAGAGGCGGTAGAGGCAGACTCATTAGCTGTGGGAATATAGGTGCAAATAAGCTTAATGGCACTAAAAGAGAGCGGCAACCAAACGGCAACTTGGAGCATATTTAGGTGCTTGAGCCTGAAGACAAGGATGGGACTAAAAGCTATAGTTAAAGCTGTTAAAGCACTGGCCCAACGGGAAAGACCATGAACACGTCCCAAGACATAGCCTCCGAAGGCGGCCCAGGCCAAGGACGATACAATGCTTAAATTGGAAGCCCAAGCTACAGAGAAAAATAGAAAAAGGGGCAGCGTGGTGGGATAAAATACGCCGGCTTGGCCTTCAGCCAGAAGGGGAAAACCACAGCCGATTTGTGGACTCCAAAAAGGTAAATTGCCCTCTTTTACAGCTTGAGCTGCCAAATATCGTAGAGGCAAATTCATATCTAACAAATCGGAACCTGTGTAGTCTCCTGCATAAATTAGACTGGAAGTAAGCCAAGCTGGGGCAAACAAGAAGGCTGAGGCTGCCAAGGAAAATAGCAAAGCCAGTCCATATTCGAGTAAGTATGGTTTAAGTTTAGCGTACATGGGAAGGCAATTCCTTGAGTAACAAAGAGGCTAAAGCCCGGCGTTGCGCTGCCGAGGACAATTCCAGATTGGCCAAAACACTATCGATATTCATCTCTAGAAGTGGTTTTCGTAAATGATCGTCTTGAGGATCAAGAAAGAATTTGTCTATTAAACCAAAGTATAGTTTGGCCAATCCAAGTGCGGAAACGGGCAAGTTCGCTGCTTGGAGCATGGCGCTGAGAGGCCCTTTGAAAGCTCGGTTTCCTACTAAAGGGCTGACGGCAATTTTGTAAGCAGAGCTATTTTGTACAGCTTGTTTTACGCCGGGCAAACTCAGAATGGGCAACAAACTTACAAAAGGATTGGAAGGAGCTAGCACTATAAGCTCAGCTTCGGCAATAAGCTCCAAGAGGCCGGGCAAAGGCTGGGCCGTTTCCAAGCCGCGATAGGTAAAACTCTGAGCTGTAGCTTGAGCTCGGCCTTTAACAAAGTATTCTTGGAAAGGCAGGGCACCTTGGGGAGTATGCACATAAGTGGCAACTTCGTCTAAAGACATAGGCCACAGACAAGGGCGTAAGCCTACGCCTAGACAGAGGCGGCGACTAACTTGAGCTAAGTTGAATCCAAGGCCGAGCCAGTAGGTCCTTTGTAAACTCAAGGCCAGATCGGCGTCGCCTACATTAAACCAAGTGGGATTGTCCGGCCAGCGTTTCAACATGCTTAAAGCTGACCAAGTATCACCTTTGAGGCCCCAGCCCTGTTCTTCACTATTTAGTTCAGCCAGCGTATAAAGATTTGTATCCAGATCGGGACATATTTTTAGTCCCATCCATTTGAGGTCGTCGCCTGTATTGACCACAATATGTAGTGGTAAAGCTGCACTGTAAGCTGGAACAATTTGGGCTGAATCATTGTTGGCAGCCATATTTCTTTCTGGCAAGTTACTCTTGTAGTATAAATCGTAGAAGCCCTTGGCCAAGCGGGCTCCTCCTACGCCGCCAGCTAAAATAAGCGTGCGTGGTAATTTATAACCGGCCGAGGTTGGTTCTTGTGTTTCCGAAGCGGACAATTTATTTTATTGCTCCATGTCTGAGTGATCGCGAGGATTCCAAACTTGGGTGCTGGGATGGCCCACTGGAATAGTGGGGATGGTGTGTACTTCTGTATCCAGACCGAGACTTTGAGGATCGATAGGTTGCATATTGGACACGGGCTCGGGACCGTTTTGAGGAACGGGACGGCGCGGCCCTTCAAACGTCAAGTTGACGTCTCCCAAAGTGATAACGTCTCCTTCAGCCAAGAGCACCTCATCAATGCGCTGTCCATTTACAAAAGTGCCGTTACTGCTGCCCAAATCGCGTACACGCCAACCTTCTGCCGAGCGTACTACTTCTGCATGACGGCGAGAAATAGAATCGTTGCACAGAAGAATATCGGAAGAAATATCGCGTCCGATAATAATTTGTTCTTTGTTTATGGGATAAGGGGAACGGGCCACTACTCCAGCTGGCTTAAGCCAAGCCCATTGCTGTTGTAAAGAAGGATCTGGCTCGCTGGTTTCGTCGGCAATTTTTTTTAGTTTGTGAGAGACGCCGTAGAAGATGACCGTACCAAACAAGGCTACAAACAGCGACAGTATGATAATAACCAACATACTGTGCGGCAAGTTCAGAGCTTGGGCTAAACTCGGTGCGATTATCAGACCGAAGGCCAGGCTGGTCATAAAAGCAACCAGACAGTATAGAATGTGCTTAAAAACCATCTTATAGCTACTCCTCGAGTTTACCTTGCCGTGGAGATGGGGAAACGACAGGGCTAAGGCCGTGTGCTGTTACGGTAAAAAATTGACAGCTAACAGGGGTGAAAGTTTTGCTTTCCATATCGTAATCAGCTAAAGCGCCGAAAAACGAACCCTGAGCTTGACGCAAGTAAAGAGCTCCCAACGTAAAGGCGTCAGCCGCTTTCAAGGTTTTGTACAGTCTAGTAAAATCTGCTGTTGCTTGCTCGTCCAATAAGGATGAATTTAGCAAAGCTAAAGCCTGTTTGTTGGGATGTTGATAGGAAATGAGAGACCAGGCATATACGCGCTGTTTGGCAATCCACTCCGTTGGCAAAGAAGTTTGCAACTTGCTTACGGCCGTCGGGGTAGGCACCAAAATGGCTATCTTATACTGTGAAGGTAAAGATAAAGCCGATTTAATCTGTGAGGAAGATAATAAAACAAGTCCGCTAGATTGCTTATTGGCAAATAGTTCTTGCCAATTGCTTATAAAGTGGCAATTCTTAGGCAAAGAAGACTTCTCTGCATCTGTAAATTTGCAAGCAAAACCTTTTTCCATAATAAAAATGGGCTCGGCAGAGCTATAACAACGAAGAGAAGCGTTTATAATACTTGCCAAGCTCGGTTGCTTATCATTATTGCTTAAATCAAAGTATAGAGCCGGGGAGTCTAGCTGCGTTGTTAGTCTGAAATTGCCTTTAGAAGTAAGTGTCCAGGCTTGACTTACATCGCTCTCACTTATGACAATTTGCGAATTTAGTTCTCCAGCTTTGGGAATGGGCGCTGCTTGACACAATTGTCCTTTGAGAGCGGCAGTTACCTCTGACAAAGTTACAGGTTTAGCACTAAAAATAGGATTTACCATTACCCCTTTGCCCTGAGAAACAGCGCAACTTTGCAATACTTCTTGGGCTGCTACAGCTCCACAAGCTAAAGGAGAGTCTGTGTGGTCTAAATCTTGAGAAGTTGGTAAAACCAGACTTATGGTATTGGTTGGGCCCAGTAAGGCTTCTTGAGTTTTTTTGCCTAAATACAAGCCGCTGGGATCGGCAAGGGCCTCTATTTTATCTAAGTCACCTTTGTAAAGTTTTTCATACTCGGCATTGCCTACGAAAGAAGAATTGCGCTTGCTGAGCAAGTTGTCCAAATTCTGTTGCAAAATTTTAGCTACAAAGTCGCGAGGAGCAGACTTGACTCTAGAGTCTAAAATATCGGCAACTTTAAGGCTATTGATTGTATATTTGTAGACGCTGCGGTAATTGTTGGGACTTAAATCTTCGTGGGAAGGTTTAAGTGACTGCCATAAAGCGGCGCGTCTGGAATTAAAAGGCTCGTGTAAGTCGGGTATATTGATTGGATATAACCCGAAGATAATAGCGCCGGAAATTGCCACAAAGCCCCAAGCCGCCAAGCCTATAGCAAACTTGGCCACATTTCTTTTCCAAGCGCCGGGAATTTCGTCATCGTCTACTGGAATAATGACCGGAGGGCCAAAATTCGGCACTGTGGCGGCCGTCGAGCTATTTAAAGAGGCACTGGGAAGTACAGAAGACGCCCCGGAACCAGTAGGCGTAGAAATATTTTGGTTAGGAAAAGTAGCTGAAGATGGTGAGACTATGCTGGTTCCACCTTTGTGGGTATTGGCACAGGTCGCATTAGGCGAAGAAGCGCCTACTGCTGCGGCAGCACCGGGAGTAAAAGGCGGAATAGGTAGATCGGGGGCGGCGGCCTGAGAATTGCCCGTAGCTTTGGCCGACGACGACGCTGCCGAAGGTGTCGCGGAAAGCGCAGGCGTGGCCGCAGCGGGCGGAGTAGGAAGAGCTTGATTGCTCGAAATGGCAGAAGAGACAGAGCTTAAAGGTGAACTGCCGCGTTCGATCTTTAAAAAGCGGCGCAAGTCCTCTTTCATTTCCAGCATGCTCTGGTAGCGTTTTTCGGGAATCAGTTCGATAGCTTTTTGAATAATGGCGGCTAAATCCGGAGAGACTTGCGGATTTAAGCTCAAAACTGGAGTCACTATAAACGGATTTGAAGATAGAGTGGGATCTTGGCCAGTCAAACACTGGTGCAAGGTTATACCTAAAGCATAAATATCGGAGCGCAAGTCGGTTTGGCCTTGGTATTGTTCCGGAGGAGCGTAACCGGGAGAACCTATGCGCATAGTATCGCCGCGCTTGCCTGGCTTAAAGAGGCGGGCAATGCCAAAATCGATCAGCTTAATTTTGCCATTGCACAAAATAATATTGCTAGGCTTGACGTCGCGAAAAATAATTGGCGTAGGTTTTTGGCAATGCAAATAATAGAGCACGGTTGTCATTTGCAAGCCCAAATCGGCCACTTCTAATTCTGGCAAAGAGCCTTTTTGCTCCAAAATTTTCCCCAGATCGGAGCCTTGCAAATACTCCATAGCCAGATAATATTTGCCTTGGTATTGAAAATATTCTCTGATTTTGGGCAAATTGGGATGAGAGAGCTGACCTAATAAATAGGCTTCTCTTTCAAAATTGGCTAAGGCTGCCCTTTGCTCTTGAGGATCGGCATAAGTGGCCGTAAATTCTTTGACTGCCCAAATTTGGCCGGAAGGCACGCCTGAAGAAGTAAGCTCTTCGCAAATATAAATATTGCTCATGCCGCCTTGCCCTAAAAGGCGGATGACCTTATAGCGTGTTCCTATGATGGCGCCTGGGCTTAACATTCAGTCTCCTGACAAAAGCGTATGTTTGCAAAAAGAATGGTACACAAGACAGAGGGCAGCAACTCCATCATTTGAGGAACATCTGATAAAGCACGACCATAGCTCCACCTATTAGGCAAGCGAAGATCATACCCAAAATCCAAAGCCAACTCGGCGCTCCGCCTTGTTGAGCTCCGGCTCCCATAGGAACCATAGTGTTGGTACCAGCTCTTTTGGCAGCCATTTGGTAAGCTTTTGCTAAGCTGTTTCTTAAATCTGTCAAACTGCTAAAACGGTCGCGAGGATCGTTGCGCAGTGATTTTGTTACTGCTGCTTTGGTAGGAGTGCAAAGTCCTTGACGCAGCGTATCTAAAGGAGTGAGGTTGAAAGTGGAAGAGGCCGGATTGACATTCGTCAAAAGGTGGTAAAGCAGAGAGCCTACCATATAGACGAGCTGTTTGCCGTCACTACTAAAAGCACCGGTGAATTGCTCAGGAGGAGGGTAGGCTGAAGCTCCGCCGTCTTCTTTCAACAAACCGTTAATATTTCTAAACCCGATATCCAACATAGCTATGCGACCATCGGCTTGAAGGACAATATTGCTTAACTTTAAGTTGCTGCCTATTCCGGCTATAAAACCTTTACTTTGCAAATAAGTGAGTAAGTCGCACAGCTGGATGCCTACGTTGATGACATCTAGCTCGGGAATAATGCGACGCATAGCCAGCAGAGAAGCCAGATCGTAGCCTTTGATAAATTCGCGCACTATATAAAGACACTGGCCTTGGGCAAAAAAGTCGACCAGCTTAGGAAGGCACACGTGCTCTAAGGCGGAGGCCTGGTAGGCTTCAGCTTGGAACATTTGGCTCAATTTTGAGCGATCTCCGGGAGCAAATCCATAGATTCCGATCTCTTTAACCAGCCAAAATTTTCCGGTGAGGTGAGCATCCTGAGCAATATACAGGTTGCAATATTTTGTCTGAGTTATGGGACTTTGAATCCGGTAGCGGTTGCGGAGATTGCTTCCCATAGGAAGCAAAGCTGGCACTGTGATACCCTTTCTCGCACGAACTTGGCGGCTGCAGTTTAGTTTGCTCTCAGCCGCAGGATTCGGTGGCACTTCTTGTTAGCTTTAAGCTTCCCCTGCCAAGCATAGGAGGAAATCTTTCGGAAGGTAAGATAGTCTGTTCCGCAGAAAAGAGGGCGCTCTTCCCCGAAAGTTGGACGGTTTGATTATGAAAATTGAACAGTCCCGAACATTTTGTTTTTTCCATACGAGCAGTATCCGGTCAAGGGAGAGAAAAAATAAAGTGCCGATAAGCTAAGCTGTAAGTTCAGCTCTGAAGTTGCCGACAGCTTTTTAAACGATTAGCCGGGAAATACTGCCGAACCATGCTTGAAGTTTTTGCCGATTTTCTAAAGCTCGAAAACAAAAGCTAAATTTCTTGGTCAAAAATTTGCGGAGACTATATTTTATATGGCAGAATCTAAAGATTACATAATAAAGGCGAAAAGCCTGACTAAAACTTTCGGTAAACGCGTAGCGGTAAACAACCTGTCTTTTGAAGTGGAAAAAGGCGAAATAATGGGCTTTTTAGGGCCAAATGCCGCTGGTAAAA
>OQVS01000227.1_pt1 | contig 35383 bp, 23 predicted proteins | sample 1691601 | NCBI WGS metagenome assembly OQVS01 (sample SAMN03418268, study PRJEB22391) | human gut metagenome | biome: human-gut; feature: organic feature; material: feces | host: Homo sapiens | place: Tanzania | collected 2013-01 | reverse complement strand
GATATGAAGAAAAAGATATTTGCAAGCATAGTTCTGGCTGGAATGATGGCCGTGGGTGTGCCTACGATGGCGAGTGCTGAGGCTTCGGTTCTGATCATAGAGCAGGAGAGCCAGCGAATAACGGTGTCGGTCTCGGGATCGGTGCTCCGCGTGTCGGGTGCTGATGGCGAGGTCCTTCATATCTATAATGTCACGGGCGTGCGCGTGATGAGCATCAAGGTGGATGGTTATGAGAAGAGCTACACGCTCAACCTCCCGAAAGGATGCTACATCGTCAAGATTGGAAAGACGGTGCGCAAGATCACAATCCGTTAGTATCAGTATCAGTTGCCTATCGACGACAGATACCCCTTAACTGCTTATTCCCTATATCAATGGTTTCTCTGCCTGGCGAGTCTGAGATACAGCAAATGTTGGCTGACCCCGCCCAAAGGCAGAGTGCTTTTTCCACGCTTGTCAGGACGTATAGTCGTCCCCTCTACTGGAAAATACGCGGCATTGTCGTGACCCACGAGAATGCTGACGACGTGCTGCAGAACACTTTTTTGAAAGCTTGGCGCAACTTGGACGACTTTCGTGGTGGGTCTAAATTGAGTACTTGGCTCTACCGCATCGCTGTCAACGAGTCGCTCGACTATCTCCGCAAGGAAAAGACGCGTGCGCAGCAGCAGGCCGACTCCCCCCTTTCTTTGGCCGACCGCCTTTCTTCCGACCCCTATTTTGATGGCGACAGGGCTCAGGCCCTTCTCCAGGAGGCCGTAGCCACGCTGCCCGAAGTGCAACGTGCCGTCTTCACCCTCCGCTATTTCGACAACATGAAATACAAGGAAATGAGTCAGGTCTTGCAGACCAGCGAAGGCGCACTCAAGGCTTCCTACCACTTTGCGGTGGAGAAAGTGACCAACTATCTACAGGCCCATCAGTAGGACCGTTTGTGCAAGATTATGTAGATGATGACGGGTGCACCGATGAGTGGTGTGACGGCATTGATGGGCACGTTGCCCCCGTCAGTGGGCAGCGAGCAGACCAGATTGCAGAGCAGGGCCACGACGCTTCCACAGAGAATAGTGCAAGGCATGAGCGCTCGCTGGTTGTCGTTGCCAAGTAGCAGACGCGCGATATGGGGCACGGCCAGTCCGATGAAGGCAATGGGGCCACAGAAGGCTGTGGTCGTGGCGGTGAGCAGCCCGACAAGGAGGAGCAGCACGTTGCGCAGCCGGCGGGTGGCTACGCCCATGCTCTCGGCATATTGCGCACCCAGTTGGATGATATTCAGTGGTTTGATGAGCAACAGGCAAGCCGTGAGGCCCACCAGAGTGACGGTCGAGAAGGCGGGCATCAGTGCCATCGAAACCCCACCGAAGTGGCCCAAACCCCAAATCATAAAACTCCTAACGCCCTCCTCGGTGGCAAAATAGTTGAGTAGCGAGACCACCGACGAGGCCACATAGCCCACCATCATACCGACAATGAGCAGCATGAGTCCATGGCGCATGATGGTGGAGAAAAGGAAGATGATCGCCGTCACGGCCATGGCCCCGACGAAAGCCGCCCCGACGACGGCCATAAAACCCGTCCAAGAAAAGAGCACCGTGCTCACGCTGCCTCCCCAGAGTAGCATGACGAGGGCCACGCCAAGGCTTGCTCCACTACTCACGCCGAAGACGTCGGGACCCGCTAGGGGGTTGCGAAAAGCCGTCTGTAGCATCAGGCCGCTGGCTGCCAGTGACGCACCACAGAGTGTAGCCGTCAGAGCCTGGGGCAGGCGCGTCTCCAGGACGATATACTGCCAACTGGACTTCGCGCTCGTCTCGCCCAGGAGAATAAGGGCGACCTCATGGCAGGGGATCCGCACGGGTCCGATGAGGAGAGAGAGGGCGAAGAGAAGGGTAGCGAGCAGCGCCAGGATTAATCCGATGATCATTCCTTTGGCGATATGGCGATGAGGTAATGTCATGTTCCTAAAATAGATCCTTTTTGCGATGTATTTCCTTTAATATATTTCTAATATACTTCCACTCTATTATCTATATTATAATGTAGTTCCTTTCTGCGGTAGTTCCTTTATACGATGGGTTGATAATAGCGCAAGTCGCTGCCCAGTCGATCGCGCAGAGCAGGGTGGAAGAGGACGATTAGATCGCGGAGGAGCCAGTCGGGACGCCACGACACTTCCTCGAAATAGGGTTTGCGGTCCACGGGGCATCCGTAGATTCGTCCTTCCTTGAAGGCCCGCAGTTGCTCGTAGCCTGCACACTCCGCCAGCAACTGCCTCTTGGTCAGATGGCCCTGGAAACTCATCAGCCAGATGTCGGCCTCTCCCGCCTTGTCGAGTACGGTCTCAAAGGGCAGAGGCAGCGACCCGCTATGGGTGTCGGAGGCGTAGGCGTAGGAGGTGTGGGCGTCGCGATAGATCAGTCCCATGCTGCTTCTGCCTCCTGGCAGATACCATGTAGATCCCGTCTTGCGCTCAGGCAGGACGCTCCGACGCTTCTTGTCGCCCTTGGCGAGGGTAGAGAGTCGTTGGTATTCGCGCTCCACGACCCGAAATAGACTGTCGGCCTCCTCGCCACGCCCCACCAACCGTCCGTAGAAGCGCATCCACTCCGCACGCCCCAGGGCCGAAGTCTCCATATAGTCGGCACATTCGATGATGGGAATCCCCGTCTTTTCAAGCGCACCATAGCCGCCACTGTTCTCGAAAGGAGAGAGCAGGACGGCGTCAGACTGTAGATCGACGATGCGCTCCACATTGGGATTCATCGCCTCGCCGCAGTCGGCAATGGCGTTTTTGGCCTCTGTCAGCCGGAGGCGTCGCTGCACGTCGGGGATGAGCATATATTTCGCGTCGGCCACGCCCGCGATCCGCTGGCCCTCGCCGAGCCACTCCAGCAGGTTGGCATGGGCCGTCGTGAAGACCACCATCCGGTCCAAGGGCACGTGGACCACCGTGCCGTCGCCAGGGGGCTGGGTGCCCTCATGACCGACGAGGTAGTAGGTGTGGAGTGTCTTCCCGGGTTTCCAAGGGTCGCGGAGTTCCACACGCGTGTAACCCTCGAAGGCCGTCATGCGTAGGTTTTGGGCGTAGGCCAGTGTGATTTCCTTTCCCTCCCCCGATGGCGCCGTGGACTTCGATGTCCGTCCACAACTGCAGAAAATGAGGATGAGAAACGTATAAAAAAGCATTTTTCTATCCATTATCGCTCAATTTTACGTCGCAAAGGTACAAAAAACCGCTTAAATCTTTGCAGGGTAAAGGAAAAAATGTAACTTTGCACGAGACGGGATACGACTGGCAAGGTGAGAGCACGCTCTTGTCATGCTCATGTGTACTATCTTGTTCCCTATTACATTATAAACAATCAAAAGTAAACCAAAACAAAATTTAGAATCATGGCAGAAGAGAATTCTAATGTTTTGACCAACCATTATGACAAGAAGAAGATCATCCAGTTCTTCGTCATTATGGTTGTCACGGCCATCGTTTGGAACTTGCCGATCGATACTTTCGGCATTGACGGCCTCACCATCGTGCAGCAACGCATCATCGCGATCTTTGTGTTCGCTACCTTGTCGTGGCTGACGGAGTGTATTCCCTCTTGGGCTACTTCGCTCGGAATCATCACCATCATGTGTCTGACCGTTTCGGACAATGCGCTGATGCCCTTCAAGGGTGAGAACGTCGGCGAACTGATGGACTCTAAGCATATCATGGCGTCCTTCGCCGACCCCACCATCATGCTCTTCCTTGGAGGATTTATCTTGGCTGCCGCCGCTACCAAGTCGGGTCTCGATGTGCTGCTGGCGCGCAACCTCATACGGCCTTTCGGTACGAAGAGTGAGAATGTGCTCCTGGGCTTCTTGCTGATCACGGGTATCTTCTCCATGTTCGTTTCCAATACGGCTACGGCAGCCATGATGCTGACGTTCCTCACGCCGGTCTTTGCCGCCTTGCCTGCCAACGGCAAGGGACGTATCGCGCTGACCATGAGTATTCCTATCGCCGCCAACCTCGGTGGTATGGGAACGCCGATCGGTACGCCTCCGAACATGATCGCTCTGAAGTTTCTCAACGATCCCACGGGTCTGAACATGGGTATTGATTTCGGTCACTGGATGGCCTTCATGTTCCCGCTCGTCATCATCCTGCTCATTATCTCTTGGCGCATTCTCCTGTTCTTCTTCCCGTTCTCGAAGAAGACCATCGAACTGGAGATCAAGGGCTCCGTCCACCACGGATGGCGCATGAATGTGGTCATCGTGACCTTCATCATCACCATCCTCCTGTGGGTGATTCCGAAGTCGGTCACGGGTATCGACTCCTACAATGTGGCCATGGTGCCGATTGGCGTCTTTGCCGTCACGGGTGTCATCACGGCCAAGGACTTGCAGGAGATCAACTGGAGTGTGATTTGGATGGTGGCCGGTGGTTTCGCCCTTGGCTTCGGTATGAATGGTAGCGGACTGGCAGACGCGGCGCTGGAGAGTATCCCGTTTGGCGAATGGAGTCCGATCGTGATCCTCCTGATCTCGGGCCTTATCTGCTACATCCTCTCCAACTTCATTTCCAACACGGCCACGGCCGCATTGCTCGTCCCGATCCTCGCCGTCGTTTGCACGGGTATGGGTGACAAGCTCCACGCCCTCGGTGGCACGAGCACCGTCCTCATCGGTATCGCTATTGCTGCCAGCTCCGCAATGTGTCTCCCGATTTCCACCCCGCCGAATGCCATTGCCTACTCCACGGGTCTCGTCAAGCAGAACGACATGCTCAAGATGGGCCTCATCTGTGGTCTCGTCTCGCTGGTGCTGGGCTACAGTGTGCTCTACTTCATCGGGAAGTCGGGTTTCCTGCTTTAGTTCAGGACTCCTATTCTTTTGTAAAGATTAGTAGATTGATTTCAAGATAGCTGGGTCCTATAACCATGTACCATTGGTGATGTTTAGAACCCACGGGTAAAATGAAGGGTGGTATGGGGAGCAAGTGTGCTCTCCGGCCACCCATTTTTAGTTGCATAGATTCAACTCAAAGAAATATGATACGCAACTTGCTGTTTGATTATGGTGGCGTCGTGGTGAATGTCCACGGTTCGGTGGTGCGGCGCGCCTTTATGGACCTGCGCGTGGCCCGATGGAAGCAGATTCTCTACTATCGGTGCATCAAGCGGTTGAAGGACGACTTCATCGACGGTGTGCGGCCTGCGGAGGAAGTCCTCGATGAGATCCACGCTCTCTGCGGGCGCGGTGTTTCTCGTTCGCAACTCTGCCAGGTGATGGGACTGCTGGCGGGCGAGTTGCCTCCCGAACGCATCCGGCTGATCGCCTCGCTGCGAAAGAAGTATCGCGTCTATGTGCTGAGCAATATCAACGACTCACTTTGGCAGACCAGTGTCCGACAGATCGAAGCCTTGGGCCTCTCGGTGGCTGACTGTTTCGAGGCTACCTTCCTCTCCTACGAGATGGGGGTGGCAAAACCCGACGAGGCCATCTATCAGCAGATGATAGCGGCGACGGGGATGATACCTGCTGAGACCCTCTACTTCGACGACCGCCGCAACAATGTGGAGGCCGGCCTGCGCCTTGGTTTTCAGGCCCACCAGGTCGTCAGCAATCAGTTGGAGGCGTGTCCTGCTTTTGCCCGTCTTGTGGGTGATAGTGGGAAGTGACAGGTGAGAACTGATGCCACCTTCAAGGTGTGATAGACGTGTCGTCAAAAAAACTAAGGTCCTGCTGTCAAAGAGTAATGAACGTCTAACCAAGTTATCATGATGGCACAATAGCAAGCTAATATCGACGTGGAAGGGGTAAAAAACGGGCGAGAGGGTGGCTATCTCAATCTTTTTTTGTAGTTTTGCACTTCCAATGAAAACTGTACGCGCGATTGTCACCACATTGATATGGACGCTGGCCGGGTGCTACCTGCTGCCTGCCATTCTGCTCCATATCCCTGCCATCCAGGAAATGGTGGGCGAAAAGGTGGCCGAAGTCGTTGCAGAGACCCTGAAGACCAACGTGCGTGTGGGACGGGTTGATGTGGGCTTCTTCAATCGTCTTGTGGTCGATGGCCTGCGGATCGACGACCAGCAACGGCAGCCGATGATTCAGACTTCGCGTGTGGCGGCCAAGGTCGATTTGGTCTCGCTCTTCCAGGGCAAGGTGAGGATCTCCTCCGCCCAGCTCTTCGGCCTCGATGCACGCCTCTATCAGAAAGCCGCCCATACGCCACCCAACTTCCAGTTTGCCCTCGACGCACTTTCGGACAAGGACAACAAGGAACCCTCGCATATCGACCTCGCCATCCAGTCGCTCGTTGTCCGCAACGGTTCGGTCCGCTATGACCAACTATGGCAACCGCGCAAGGCGGGTCTCTCACCCTCCCATCTCCATCTTTCTCAACTCAGCGGCCATTTCGTCCTCCATTCGCTCACGCCCGACGGACTGAAGGCCGACGTCAAAAAACTCTCTTTCTGCGAGCAGAGTGGGTTGCAAGTCGATGCGCTCTCGCTCCATTTCAAGGCCGACCAGCACCAGGCTCGCATCAGCGACTTGTCGTTGCGCCTGCCCCATTCGCTCTTGGTCGCTCCTGAAGTGGCTGTGTCCTACCGTATGGCCGATGGCTCCATCGACTGGCGCACGACCCAGGGGCGTGCTCGCATAGCCTCCTCCCACGTCACGGTCTCCGACTTGGCCTTTCTCCATTCCAGGCTGAAGGACTGCGACCGTCTCGTGAGCCTGGAGCTTGAGGCTCGTATGGCCGCCTCCCAGTTGCAGGTGGCCGGCCTGCGCGTGCAGAGCGAGGGCCTGCTCGACACCCGTCTCACGGGCCGCGTGTCGCTGAAGAATCCTGCCACTGACTGGCAGGTGAATATAGTCCGCCTCAGTGCTGACCTTCCGCAACTCTCCTCTCTCCTTGCCCAGTTGACGCAGGGGAACACGAAGTTGCCAGCGGAAGTCGCGCGCCTGGGCCATGTCAATTGGACGGGATCGTTCGCCCATCTTCATGACCGCCTAGAGGCGAAGGGCCGTCTCCTCTCCGATGCAGGTTTTGTGCGATTGGATGCCGCCATCAGAGGACGCGAGGTGTCGGGCATGGTGGAGACGGAGGGCTTTGAGTTGGGTTGCCTCCTGGGCAATCCCGACTTGGGAGGCCTTGCCGCCAAGGTGGAGGGTCGCGCCCTGATACCACAGGAGTTGTCGCAGCTCCGCTTCGAGGCAAAGGTCAGCGTGCCCTATTTCGACTTCAAGGGCTACCGCTACCGTCAGATCCATCTCGATGGTGCGATGGCCAATGATGTCTTCGACGGACTGCTGAGTCTCGATGATCCCAATGGTCGCATCCGTTTCCAGGGCAAGGTTGCCCATCTCCTTTCTTTGTTGGAGAAAGGGAAGCAGTCCCGCGTGGCAGTGGATGCTTCGCTGACGGTAGATAACGCCTCGTTGTCTCGCCTTCAACTCTCTGATGCCCTCGGAGCGAGGGTGCTCTCCTTGGCTGCCCGCATCCAGGGCAATGCATCGTCTCTCAATGACCTCAACGGCTTGTTAGACCTCAAGAATTTTTCTCTCCGCCAACCCGGTGAGCAGATTGCCTTGCCCTACCTCCATGCAGAGGTGGCCAATGGGGTGGCGCACCGATCCCTGCGGGCGCATACCGATTTTGCCGATATAGAAATCGGTGGACGTTATGATTATCCTACGCTTTTGGGAAGGTTGCAGAACCTGGTCGGCCACTATCTCCCTTCCCTCGTCAGTCCGGTGCCTTCCCGTGGCAACGACTGCGTCTCTATCTCCGCCACCATTTCCGATACGCCGCTTCTGCGCTCCTTGCTCCACCTGCCGCTGACGCTCCAGGCTCCTGTGGAGTTGCAAGGAGTGGTCGATGGACGACAAGGCAACCTCCAGTTGACTGCCCCATCGCTGATCGTCAGTGACCAGCAGATTACGCAGGCGAGCCTTCACCTGCAGACTGCCGACTCCCTCCATCTGACTTTCGCTGCTCACCGCGAGGACAAAGAGGGGGCTGCACTGTGTGTCTCGGGCTATGCTGCCGCCAAGGATGATCAGTTGCGTCCTCATATCACGGCACAGATGAGTGGCAAGTTGCCCGTATCAGCTGAGGCGGATGCCGACGTAGCCTTTGAGCGCGACCGTGGTATGCTGGTCAGCCGCATCCATCTCAATCCCTCGATGGTGAAGGTGGACACCCTGCTCTTCAACGTTCTGGCCTCAGACATCACCTACGCCCACCACCGATTGGACATCGACCACTTCGAGGTGTCCAACAAGGATCAGCTCATTGGCATCAACGGTCAGACCACGGGTAGCGAGGACGACTCGTTGAAGGTCACGCTGCGCAATATCGACGTGCCCTATATCCTCGACTTGGTCCATTTCAAGTCGGTGGAGTTTGATGGTGTGGCCTCGGGTACGGCCTATGTGAAGAAATTCTTCACCCAACCGACCATCAACGCACAGTTGCAGGTCGATGACTTCCAGTTTGAGAAAGGCGATATGGGCACGCTCCGCGCTCATGTCACCCTCCAGGACGGGCGGGTCAATATCGACGCCGTCGCCGACGATGGTCCCGATTCCCATACGGATATCAAGGGCTATGTCTCCATCAAGGACAATTACATCAACCTGCCGATCCGGGCCTACAACTCGCGGCTCGACTTCGTTCAGTCGTTCACCGACTCCTTCCTCGACGATGTGCATCTGAGGGGTAACGGATGGGTGCGCGTCATCGGCCCCCTGAGCGATGTCAACCTTGCTGGCAATATGCGTGCGAGTGGCTCGGTCCATGTCTCTGCGCTCAATACCGACTATCACGTGCGCGACGTGCAGGTGCTTTTGCGTCCTGACGAGATCACCTTTATGAATGATACGATTCGCGACCGCGAGGGCAACTATGGCATTCTGAGTGGTGGACTCCACCACCAGGCTTTGCGCCGTCTGACCTATGATATTTTCGTTGAGGCCCACAACATGCTTGCCTACGACAATCCGCAGCCCGATCTGAAGAGTTCTTTCTGGGGCCGGGTCTATGCCACGGGCGCCTGTGCCATCCACGGTCGTTCGGGAGAAACCACCATGGATATCGAGGCCACACCCGGTCCTCGGTCTTTTATAGAATATAATGCCGCGCAACAGGGCACGGTGGGTGGCAATGACTTCATCGAATGGCTTACGCCACGGGCCGACTCCGCTCAGACGGTCCTCCAGGGTGGGGGAGAATGGGAGGCGGCGAGAGACTCCCTGGACAAGGAGATAGACGTGCCGTCGGACATGCGCATCAACTTCCTCGTCAAGGCCAATCCCGACTTCACGCTCCGCGTCTTGATGGATGCGGCCTCGGGCGACAACATCGCGCTGCGGGGCAATGGCGTGATCCGAGCCAACTGGTTCAACAAGGGTGCGTTCCAGATGTATGGCAACTATGATGTGGACGAGGGTAGCTACAACATCACCATTCAGAATATCATCAAGCGTAGTTTCCAGTTCCAGCCGGGTTCTTCCATCGCCTTCGGTGGCGACCCCTTTGCAGCGGCGCTCAACCTCAAGGCCCGCTATACGCTCAACAGTGTGCCGCTCTCCGACCTCCAGTTGGGACAGTCGTTCAAGCGAAACAACATCCGCGTCAACTGTCTGATGGACATCAACGGCACCCCCGAATCGCCGCAGGTCACCTTTGGCCTCGATCTGCCTACGCTCTCTGCCGACGCGCAGCAGATGGTGCGATCGGTCATCAACTCTCAGGAGGATATGAACCAGCAGGTATTGTACCTCCTGGCTGTGGGACGCTTTTATACTCAGGGAGCCAACAATGCGCTCCAGGAACAGCAGGCACAGAGCCAGACCTCCCTCGCCATGCAAAGTTTGCTCTCGGGCACGCTCTCGCAGCAGATCAACTCCGTACTGTCGAATGTGGTGCGTAGCGACAACTGGAGTTTTGGCGCCAATATCTCCACGGGCGACGAGGGTTTCAACAATGCGGAGTATGAGGGACTGCTCAATGGAAGGCTACTCAACAACCGCCTGCTGATCAATGGTGAGTTTGGCTATCGTGACAACGCGGCGACGGACAATGCCTCCTTCATCGGCGACTTTGATATCCGCTATCTCTTCACCCCGACGGGTAGCCTGGCCGTCCGCTTCTACAATCAGAACAACGACCGCTACTTCACGCGCAACTCGCTCACCACACAGGGTATTGGCCTCATCATCAAGAAGGACTTCACCAACCTGCGCGACCTCTTCGGAGCGAAACGAAAGAAATGGGGTATCAAAAAAGAGAAGCGACCGAAGGTGCGCTCGAAGAAATAACATCATCGTGTCGTAGCCTTCAGTGAATAGTTAATTATCCGTAATAAAGGTGGCCTTGCCACGGCTGGTTTGCCCAAAAATACTACCTTTGCATCAACAAGAAGGCAGTGTTCCGGCTCTGTCGCCGGCACCTATGGGTGCGGGAGGAAAGTCCGGGCAGCGTGAGGGTACCCTGCTTCCGAAAGTAGAAGCTATCGGCGACGGTAGGCGACGCAGAAGAAAACAACCGCCTCAGCTGGCTTCCCGCCTAATCGAGTTTCAAGATAAAGCTGGAACCAGTCCGGGGTAAGGGTGAGAAGGTGGTGTAAGAGACCACCAGCCGCCGGGAGACCGTGCGGGCTGTGCTAACCAGGGGCTGCAAATTCATGTAAACCACCGATACAGGAAACCCGCCCGAGTTCCCCTTCGGGGGATGCGGTGGAGGGTAGAATGCTTGAGCCGTCGGGCGACCGGCGGAGTAGATAAATGACAGGCACCGCACTATTATCGAAAGATGAGTGCGGGACAAAACCCGGCTTATAGGAACGACTGCTTTCTTTTCTTTTTGTCCTCCCGACGCTTCAGGAAACGCCAGGGGGCAACACATGGATCAACGCAATGAAAGATTTATCAGAATATACGACGGTGATCGACGACTTCCAGCATCGCATGGAGGCCAAGATTCGCAACCATCAGTCGGACCAGGGATTCCCCGACCGAGGCGACTTGTCGGAAGAGGAGTTGAGCGATTATCTCTTCGACTATCAGGCTGCCCTCGATAGCAAGGGTTCTGAGCGCAAGCGCTACACCGTGGCGGGCATCTTGATCATCTTGCCCGTCCTCGTCATGTCGGCCTTTCCCATCGAACAGTTGCCTTTCGAGCAGGAGGCGTGGAACTGTCTCTTGGCGGTTGGAATAGGTTTCTGCCTCTTCCTCCTCTACTATCTCTTCTCCCTGCTGCTTGTCAAGGTGCGCATAGGCAAGGTGAACAAGACCTACCCGAAGGCCAAGCGATTCATTGATCAAGTCAAAGTCTTTTAATTTCAATTTTACTATTCGTTATCATGCAGATTCCCGACTTACAACAATACAAGGATAAATTCTCACAGGAAGCTTTCACCGACAAAATCGCCCGTATCGCCAAGCGGTCGGGAGCAAAGTTGGTCTATGCAGCCCTGGTGCTCTACTACACTTTGCAGAGCGACAATGTCTCGCTGAAGGACAAGGCCATCATCGTTGGTGCACTGGGCTATTTGATTTCTCCCATCGATGTCATTCCAGACGCGATCCCCATTGCCGGACTCACCGACGACCTCTCAGTGCTCATCTATGTGATCAACAAGGTGTGGAACAATGTGGGCGACGACGTGAAGCAGAAGGCCCACGAGAAACTCAAGACTTGGTTTGACGAGGAGGAGCTCAAGGCTGCCGACGACTTGTTCACCAACAACCCGATGGACAACCCAGTCTGATCTGATGACTGCTGGCCATATCATCATCCTTCTGGCCGTTCTCGCTGCCGTCGCCTATTTGGGCTATCGTGTCAAGCGAGCTTTCGAGGCCATCCACGATCCCTGTCGAGGATGTCCCGGGTGTGCCTTGAAAGGCAAAATTTCGGGGAAAGAACGCCATAGGATGAGGAAAAAGCAGTGTGAGGAAATAAAAAACGCTCAAAAGTTTGGTGGAATAAAATAAAAGCAGTACCTTTGCATCGCTTTTGAAAAGAAGCGCTATGGTGCCTGGGCCGGGAGGTTAGGTAACGGTCTGCAAAACCGTGTAGAGCAGTTCGATTCTGCTAGGCACCTCATAGAAGGCGAAGAGTACGATTGCTCTTCGCTTTTTCTGTATACCACCCCCTTTCCCGTGCCTCCTGGGCAGTCTGGGATCGTCCGACAAGTTTTTATGAACGAAAAATCAAAATCATCATGCTACAGTCACAATTACAATCTATCGTAGAAAAATTTGCCGTCTCGGCTACCGTCTCCACTATCCGTCCCCTTGGGTCAGGACTGATCAACGACACCTACCTGGTCGTGACGGAAGGAGAGGATCAGCCCGACTATGTGCTTCAGCGCATCAACCACGAGGTGTTTCCCGATGTAGAGATGGTCATGCGCAACATTGCCATCGTGACCCGCCATATCCGCCAGCGACTGATTGCGCAGGGCGAGACCGACTTGCGCCACCATGTCCTGGAGTTTTTGCCCACTGTCGAGGATGCCAGCCGGTTGTATGCGGAGGTCGATGGCTATTATTGGCGTCTGATGGTATTTATCGACCATGCCGTCACGAAACAGGAGGTCAATCCGGAGAGCGCCCATGCAGCCGGACAATCCTTCGGCCATTTTCAAGCGATGCTGGCCGATGTGCCCTGCCAGTTGGGCGAGACCATCAAGGACTTCCACAATATGGAGTTTCGTATTGAGCAGTTGAAGCAGGCTTGCGTCGAAGACCGTGCGGGCCGTTTCGATGAACCTGCCGTCCAGGAGTTGCTAGAGCAACTTGGCAAGCGTGCCGAGGCCATGACCGAGGCGGAGCGTCTTGGACGCGAGGGCAAACTCCCTAAGCGCGTCTGCCATTGCGACACGAAAGTGAACAATATGTTGTTCTCCGAGGATGGCAGTGAGGTGTTGTGTGTCATCGACCTCGATACCGTCATGCCTTCGTTTATCTTCTCCGACTATGGCGACTTCCTCCGCACGGCAGCCAGTACCGCAGCCGAGGACGAGCCCGACTTCTCGAAGATCCAGTTTCGCCAAGATGTTTTCCAGGCCTTCACGGAAGGTTATCTTGCCTCGGCCCGATCCTTCCTCACCCCGCTGGAGATCCAGATGCTTCCCTACGCCGTCGTGCTCTTCCCCTACATGCAGAGTGTGCGCTTCCTGTGGGACTATCTCAATGGCGATGGCTATTGGAAGGTGCAGTATCCCACCCACAACCTTGTCAGGGCTCAAAATCAGTTTGAATTGGTGAAGCGTGTCGAAGAGGCCATGCCAGCCATCAAGGCTTTTATCAATTCACAGTTGACTTGATCCTGCCGTGACTAATTTATTTAAAACGGATCCTGTAGGACGCTATTTCATGTAGGAGTGCGCCTGCGGGATTCTATTTCATGATTTGCAGGTAAGTACCCACCTTGAATACTTTGAAAAGAAAGAGGGAAGGGTTCTTTCCTGTCAGATTGCGCCTTACCAGCTTGGCAAGGGGACTATAGAGTTGTCTTGCCACGCCAAGCAGGTGCTTCTGCCGAAGCATCTCCACTCCGTCGAGCAGCGGACTGTAGCCCTCCAACTCGTCGCGGTAGGCGAAGAGGGTGTGCAGGCTCTCCTCTACCTTGTTGATGTATAGTTGGTTGCTCTCCAATGTATGATAGCCGACGGGATTGTCAATATGGAGGATGGATGCGCCCGCCTCCTCCAGCGTCTTGCCGAAGAGCACGTCCTCATACCCGTAGGTCTTGATGTCGGAACGCAAGGGGTGGGCCAGCATCAAGTCGCGGTCTATCATGAAATTGTTGGTTCTGAAGCAGCGGAAGGGGGTCTTGCTCCGAGCTTCAGCCGAAAAGCGCGACAGACTGTCCAACTCATATTGGTAGCGAAGGCCCTGAGGCTGGGAGAGGCCGTCCACCATCGAACCGCCACAGACCACCTGCGCCTTGCCGACCTGATGGACGTAGCCCCTGATGAAACCGTCTGGGATGAAGAGGTGGGCGTCGATATAGAGCAGCCAGCGGTATCGTGCCTCCTGGGCCAGCCGGTTGCGTATCGCAGCTCTGCCTACGTTGTGCGGTTCCCTCACCAAGCGACAATGGTCGAGGGGCAGGATCTCTTCATTCTCGCGCACGACCGCCTCGTCCGTACTGCAGTCGTCAGCCACCACGACCTCATAGCATAGGTCTTCTGCCACCGACAGAGTCTCCAGTTGGCTCTGTAGGGTACTCACCTGCGATAAGATACGGTCGTTGTAGGTAGGAATCAGTACAGATATTTCGGTCATAACGGACGCAAAAGTACGAAAAAACAAGCAGAAAGCCAACCGCAAGAGCAGAAAAATCCATCTCGCAAAGAGAAAAAATGCCAACCATTTGTCTATTCGACAGAAAGTTAGTACCTTTGCAGCCGTTGTCACGAGTTGGCAGCATAAAATTCAATCCACATTAAAGTAATATTTAAAAGTAATGGCAACAAAGATCAGACTTCAGCGCGGTGGCCACAAGGGCTATGCTGTTTATCGCATCGTCATCGCCGATTCGCGCGCGCCACGTGATGGCAAATTCACTGAGAAGATTGGTGTGTACAATCCCAACACCAATCCCGCCACGGTAGATTTGAATTTCGACCGTGCCCTTTATTGGTTGGAGGTTGGCGCTCAGCCCACCGACACTGTGAAGAACATCCTCAGCCGTGAGGGTGTCCTCTTGATGAAGCACCTCCGTGTAGGTGTGAAGAGGGGCGCGTTTGACGAGGCTACCTGCCAGAAGCGTTTCGACGAGTGGAAGCAGGCCAAGGTCGCTGGTACCGAGGCTTTCGCCAAGAAGCTCGCTGATGACAAGAAGGCTGCTGCTCAGAAGGCCCTCGAGGAGGAGAAGAAGACCAACGAGGCTATTGCCCAGAAGGTTGCAGAGAAGAAGGCTGCTGCCGCTGCTGCTCAGGCTGAGGCCGAGGCTGCTAAGGCTGCAGAGGAGTCTGCTGCTGAGGAGGCACCCGCTGAGGCATAAAGCTTCTTCTTTTTAAAGAAATTTTAAGAGGAGACAGGTTCCTATCATAGGGCTTGTCTCCTCTTTTTGCGTATCCTCGGCACGAGTCCATCTGTTATGTACCCGGGCCTACGGTTATTTTCCTGTCAGAATCTTCTTTGCGTTCTCTACTCGTTCCTGCGTTGGCGAGTTGACTCCATCAAGCGGGTAGGGGATTCCCAGTTTCTCATATTTGAAAATTCCCAGCGTATGATAGGGCAATACATCGACGCGCTCGATGTTGTCCAGCGTGTCGAGGAAGTGGCGCAGTTCCTGCAGCAGGGCGTCGTTGTCCGTGATACCAGGCACGAGGACGTGGCGGATCCATACCGGTTTCCGAATGTCGGAGAGGTAGCGTGCGCAGTCGAGGATGTTCTCGTTGTCATATCCCGTCAGTTGCTTGTGTCCCTCCGGTCGGATATGCTTGATGTCGAGCAGCACCGTGTCGGTGTAGCGCATCAGTTCCTCAAACTTCCCAAACCACGGTTCCCTTCTCGTGAACGGTTGTGCCGACGTGTCGAGACAGGTGTTGATGCCCCGCTCGTGAGCCTTGCGGAAAAGCTGGGTCAGTGCGCCCATCTGGAGCAACGCCTCTCCACCACTTACCGTGATGCCACCCTTGTCCCCCCAGTAGGTGCGGTATCGTGCCGCCTTGTCGATCAGGTCATCGACCGAAACGGTCTCTCCCACGCCCGTCTTCCATGAGTCTGGATTGTGGCAGTACTGACAGCGCATCTGGCAGCCTTGCAGGAATATCACATAGCGGATGCCCGGTCCATCGACCGATCCGAAAGTCTCCGTGGAGTGGATGTGGAGCATGTCGTCGTTGACGCTTGTTGGTTGATTCATCATCTTGCTTTTTATAATGAAAGGCCGTCTGCCCAACACGATTCGATTAGACAGACGGCCCAGTTTTATTTCTCATGCCTCCTTTTCCTTACCCCTTTCGGCAGGAATCAGAGGACCAGTGTGCTTACAGACGCTCGTGCGACTGACGTGCGATCACGTCGAGCTGCTGCTCACGGGTGAGGTCGATAAACTTCACGGCGTAGCCAGAGACACGGATGGTGAAGTTCTGATACTCCTCCTTCTCCGGGTGCTCCATGGCATCCTTGAGTTTCTCCACACCGAAGACGTTCACGTTCAAGTGGTGCGCACCCTGTCCGAAGTAGCCGTCCATGACGTTCACCAGCGTGTTGGCACGCTCTGTGTCATCGTGGCCGAGAGCACCCGGGTTGATGGTCTGCGTGTTGGATATACCATCGAGAGCGTACTCGTACGGCAACTTAGCCACAGAGTTGAGCGAAGCGAGCAGACCGTTCTTCTCTGCGCCGTAGCTCGGGTTGGCACCCGGAGACAGCGGAGCCTGTGCGGGACGTCCGTCCGGCATCATGCCCGTAGCCTTACCATAGACCACGTTGGAGGTGATCGTCAGGATAGAGCAGGTCGGCTCAGAGTTGCGATAGGTGTGGTGCTTGCGGATCATGTTCATGAAGGTCTTCAGCAACCATACTGCGATCTCGTCAGCACGCTCGTCGTCGTTGCCATAGCAGGGGAAGTCGCCCTCAGCCTTGTAGCCGATGGGGAATCCGTTCTCGTCGCGCTCAATCTTGACCGTAGCATACTTGATGGCGGAGATAGAGTCAACCACATGGCTGAAGCCGGCGATACCCGTAGCGAAGGTACGGCGCACGTTGGTATCGATGAGGGAGAGCTCCTCAGCCTCATAGAAGTACTTGTCGTGCATGTAGTGGATGAGGTTCAGCGTCTTGACATAGACACCAGCCAGCCACTCCATCATGGCGAGGAAGCGCGGCATAAACTCCTCATACTTCAGCACGTCGCCGTCGATCGGACGGTAGTTGGGTCCACACTGCTCGCGAGTTTTCTCGTCCACGCCACCAGAGATAGCGTAGAGGAGACACTTGGCGAGGTTGGCACGAGCGCCGAAGAACTGCAGCTCCTTACCCGTCTGCGTAGCGGAGACACAGCAGCAGATGCTATAGTCGTCGCCCCAGATAGGACGCATCACGTCGTCGTTCTCATACTGGATAGAGCTGGTCTTGACGGAGATCCAGGCAGCGTAGCGCTTGAAGGCCTCCGGCAGGCGCGGGCTGTAGAGCACCGTGAGGTTGGGCTCCGGAGACGGACCCATGTTGATCAAGGTGTGGAGGAAACGGTAGTCCGTCATCGTCACCATGGAGCGACCGTCCATACCCATACCACCCACCTCGAGCGTAGCCCATACGGGGTCGCCGCTGAAGAGCTGGTTGTAAGACGGGATACGGGCAAACTTCACCATGCGGAACTTCATCGTCAGGTGGTCTACCAGCTCCTGTACGTCGGTCTCCGTCAGCACACCCTCGTCCAGGTCGCGCTTGAAGTAGATGTCGAGGAAGGTCGAGATGCGGCCCACGGACATGGCGGCACCGTTCTGCGTCTTCACTGCGCCAAGGTAGCCGAAGTAGAGCCACTGCACGGCCTCGCGTGCATTCTGTGCGGGCTTGCTGATGTCGAAGCCATAGAGCTGTGCCATCTCCTTCAGACCCTTCAGCGCCTTGATCTGCTCAGAGACCTCCTCGCGCAGGCGGATTACCTCGTCGATCATCTCGCGGTCGCCCATGGTAGCCAGGTCGTGCTGCTTCTGCTCGATCAGGTAGTCGATACCATAGAGAGCCACACGGCGGTAGTCACCCACGATACGGCCACGGCCATAGGTGTCGGGCAGACCCGTGAGGATGTGGTTGTGGCGCACCAGCTTCATCTCCGGCGTATAAGCGTCGAATACACCGTCGTTGTGCGTCTTGCAATATTTAGAGAAGATCTCATGCAGTTTCTCAGAGGGCTGATAACCATAGGTCGTGCAGGCCTGCTCAGCCATCTTGATACCTCCGTAGGGCATGAAGGCACGCTTCAAAGGCTTGTCAGTTTGCAGGCCGACCACCTTCTCCAAGTCCTTTGCGCTCTCAGAGATATAACCCGGGCCGTAGGCAGTCAGGCTTGATACCACCTCGGTCTCCATGTCGAGCACGCCACCTTTGGCACGCTCTTCCTTTTGCAGCTTCTGCAACTCGCCCCAAAGCGTGTTGGTAGCGTCGGTTGCGCCTACGAGGAACTTCTCGTCACCCTCATAGGGAGTGTAGTTGTTCTGGATGAAGTCGCGAAGATTGACCTCAGACTTCCACTTGTTTCCTTTGAAACCTCTCCAAGCAGTTTTCATGCAGTTGTCGTTTTTATGATTTAAAAATTCGATTGTTTCATCCCTTGCCCAATGGCAACCTCCTTTCGGATTGTCACCATTTTTATAGGTCTAGTGCATTGATTTGGTTTGCAAATGTAGCACTAATATTCGGAGCGTGCAAATATTAGACTGAAAATCTTTCATCGTGCACCTCTTTTTTCTATTTCGTAGGTCAAAGTGCGCACCATGTGGCATCTTTGGTTGCACTTGGTTCTCCTTATAATCTGAAAGTAGTATGAATGGAAAAGTGGGTGACTAAGGAGAAATATCGGATATATACGTCCTTTTTTATCTCAAACAAGGTTTTATCCCCTTTAGAATAGCTGTCTTTCCATGATAAGCATCAGTTGGCTTCTAAATTGTTATGCTTTTCAAGGGCAAATAACAAAAAGCCTCCATCGTCTGCATTATGCGGCGATGAAGGCTTTCTATTGGGCGTTTATACTTTATTCTTGGTTAATTGATGTATTTCTTCCCATTCTTTACCACGATGCCCTTGTAGGTCTTGCTCACGCGTTGTCCTGCCAGGTTGTACATGGTATCGTTGGCCGTCGCAGTCCGGTTGCCATTATTCGTACTGCTAATGTTGTCGGTCACCGCCTCCGTGTAGAAGAAGCGGGTGATAGGCTGTTCCAGTTTCGGCGTGCAATCGTCGTTTATGTAGGGCCAATCCACGCTCTCGGCATATTCGTCGAAAGAACGCCTGTCGCTGAAGTACGACATGGCTTTCTTCGGCATGTCGGCATTATAGAAGAAATTGAAGTCGAGGGTATTGCAGCATTCTGTTCCCTCGAAAGTGAACGTAAGGAGCAGGTTCTTGTTGCCACTGTAGTTGATCGGCTTATCAAATGCGATCTCCAGTTCGCCGTTGCCGATAAGGTCGTAGAGTTCTCCAGCATACTCCATTCCTGCCACGGCGACCGTCGCATCCTTGTAGTCGTAAAACATATACAAGCCCGCCTTGTCGTCGTAGTCGAAGTTTGCATCATCGATCTCCTGTGCCCAAACTTTCACGGTGCGAGGGTACGTGCCATAGGCACACTCGTTACGGAAAATGAAGTTCACCTGGGTTATCGCCTTGCCACCCATTTTGGCAAGTTGCTCCTTGGTGTAGATAATCTGCGAACCTGTCATGCTGTGCGAGAAGTTGGTAGGCGCTGCGGCCCATGAGTATCCGTGCCCCACATACACATCGTCTCCTGTGCCGTCAGCGAGCATCTTGTCGTATTTTCCCAAGGTGATGCTGTTTTCGGGTTCCGGAGTCTTTGTCATGATGATGTTCTTTGTCGTGTCCTCTCCGGGTGTGAAGGTCACGTTCTCCTCGCTGTAGTCCTCGCATCCACCGCAGGTCACCTCCAGCGTGTAGGTCTTGTCGCTTTTCACGACTTTGATCCTGTAAGTTCCATCAGTACCCGTCGTTGCCTTATACACCAACTTACTGTCGTCAGTTGCGGTCAGTTTTACCACAGCACCCTCTTGGGGTTCTCCGTCGCAGCTCACGGTTCCTGTCACCACCGATGGATACTCTATTTTTCTCATCGTGATATCTTGCGTCTTTGTCTCACCCGAAGCGAACGTATAGTGGTCGATAGTATAGTCCTCGTAGCCCGCTGCCTTGGCTGTGAGGGTGTATTCCTTATCTACATTCTCAGCCTCGATGTTCAGGGTGTATTTTCCTTCTGCATCGCTAGTCACCTCGTACCTCGTCTCACCGCTTGTCAGCGTCACGGTAGCACCCATGATCGGCTCTCCGTCGCAGCTCACGATTCCTGTCAGTTCAGCCGGCTTCACCTCTGGCTTTGCCGCCTCTTGATAGGTGAACTGGGTGAGAGGCTGCGCCAACTGGGTGGCATGCGACACAGTGTAGCCACTTCCTTTGGCATAAGGCCAGTCTTCCGATTCGTGGTAGTCGGCAAACGTCACGTTGTCGCTATTGGTACTCATGGCCATGTTTTCGGCATCAGTATTGTAGTAGAACTCGATGTCGCTACTCGTTTCTGCCGTCTCGTCGCCATCGAAGGTGATGGTGACAAGCAGGTTCTTGTCGCCGCTGTATGCGAATGCCTTGTCGAATGCCAGATTCAGTTCTCCGTTCAGACAGTAATAATCCACAAAGTCCGTGTCAAACGCATAGTCGGTCAGCACCTTCTCTGCATCGTCAAAGTCGAAATAGGCGTATGCCTTCTTTTCGTCGTTGTAGGCGAAGGCATTATCGTCGATCTCCTTCACCCAGACATTGATCGTCCTTGGTATCGCAGAGAAAGAACTTTGGTTATAGAACACGAAGCTCATACCCTTGACCTCCTTTCCAGCCATCTGTGCCAACTGCTCTTTGGTATAGATAAACTGTGATCCCGTATGCTTAACATAAAACTGTGTTGGCGCTATCATCCACCAACTTCCTTGATAGCATTGGTCTTCGTTCCAGTCGCCAGCCACTACTTCCTCGTAATTGCCCAGCGATAGCGTCTGGTCATCAGCCATTGCCCTTGTCAATCCCATTGCAAGAAGCAAGAGGGTTAGAATACAATTTAGCTTTTTCATGATTCTCTGTTTTTTATAACGCTTTTTGTTTTGTCTTTGAACTATTCGTTTGGTTCATGTTCACTATTTCACCACCACTTTCTTGCCGTTGTGAATGAAGATTCCCTTCGACGGGTTGATCACCCTCTGTCCGGCAAGGTTATACCAGTTGTTGTCATCGGAATGCTTACTGGTAGCGAGGATGTCCTGTACGCCGTCAGTTTCCGGATGGTATATTTCCGATGTGCGACTGTTGAGATCCACCTTCACGAGGTCTGTGAACGGACTCACCACGAAGGTGTATGGTACCGAACCGTTTGGCGTGCTCCAGTCAGCGGCCGAAGCATAGCAGTCGTAGTAGAGCACCCTGGCTGTCGTGTAGCGTGTGGGAGCCTGGATGGTGCATGAGGTGATGGAGTCTTTCGTTTCAGCGTCCACGGCATCCACCGTTTCGTTTCCGCCTACCATGTAGTTCACCACGTCACCTTTCTTCAGCGTCTGCTTCACCTGGATCCGGTCGAAATAATCGGGACGTCCAGCCTGTGCCGTATTGTTGATCACGGAAAAGAAGAGATCTTTGCATCCATTGTCGAAATCAAGCTCCACGTCTGCGATGCCCGTTGCACCACCCTCCACCACAGCCTTTGCAGTTTTCACTTCTTTGCCGTTGGCGCCATGGCTCTCCACCCTTATTTCGTCCCCATCGCTGCAGTAGGCGCTAATGATGATTTTGTATTTACCATTGTTACCGCGCAAGTCCATATAGGGCGAGTAGATCAGTCCTGCCACCATACCAGAGATAAAGTTTGGAAAGCCGTATGCGCTCCATCCGTAGGTGTCAGCGTAGTCGTACGCAGAGAGATCCACGTATTCCTCTTCGCCTCCACCTGGTTCGATGATGCTTCCGAAATCAATACCGTTGAACCCTTCGTCCATTATCGTCACATCGCCGTCGGCCCTCACCTCCTTGCGGTCGTAAACAAATATACAGTAGCCGTCGGCATTGGGCACCGCTCCCCAGTTTGCCGTAAAACTACTTGATGTGATGTCGGTTGCCACTTTTGTTTCTGGCTTATGCAAAGTCAGTTGTGCCGATGCCGCAATGGCGATCGTCAGCAAACAGATGGTTGTGTAAACCTTTTTCATTTTTCCTATTTTTTTGAGTTGTTTTGCTTTCTGTTTTTTGTGGAAGGTTTATCTCACGATGATTTTCTTCCCGTTTCTGATATAGATGCCGTGTGTCGGCGTGGCGACCACCTGCCCGTTGAGGTTGCGCCATAGATTGTTCCCTTCTTCGCTGCCTACGTTGATGTCGTCGATACTGTCAGTGCCTTTGATTACGATTTGAATATCCCTCGAGACATTTTTGTAGCTTGCCGTGAGGATTTCCGTTCCACCTCCTTTTATCCTTGCTGTGCCGTCAGTCAGGATTTCCACCAAACCGCGACTTGCCTTCCAGGCGACTTTTGTGTTTTGATCGTTGCCCAGTGAGACCCTGAAGTCTTTAGTCACACTGTTGAGGTTGTCACCGTCTGCAAGTATTACGGGTGTGGCGTACAGCACGGCCATGTCACTGTTCTCCAGTCCGTTCATCTTCGGTCGGGGCAACATATCTTCGGCATATACCCAGTTGCTGCCAAGTGTTTCCTTCTGCCTTTCCCCCAGCAGGTCGGCAGTGTTTCTTTCCTGTGCTGGTATGGATATCGAAGAACAAGCAGTCTGTTTGTCGTACACCACCTCTCCGATATCTGTCGGGTTGGCATTGCCAATGCAACCAGAAAAGTTCTCGTTGCTGAGCATACCGAAGTTCGCTATGCGGTGTACCTTGTCGTTCCACATCGGGTTGCCGATGGTGCCAGCGATCCTCATCGTGTTGGTGCTTTCCACATATCCGTAGTTTGCCACGTCACAGATCGTGTTTCCCGTCTGCTGCCCTGAATAACCGATGACTCCACCCAAGGCGCAGCCGTCGCTCGCCACATGCCCAAAGTTGGCACAGTTGCTTACGGTTGCCCCCTCCATGCTTCCTTCAGCTTTGGATATGATTCCTCCGATCACGCCGCCCACACAGGAGAGCACGGCCGTCGATGTTGAAGTCACGTCCGCATAGTTGCATAGATTATACAACACGGCTTCATTGGTTGGATTGGCGACGATACCACCCACGTAGTTGCAGCCTACGACCGATCCGCTCACAGCGAGGTCGTGCACGGCGCCACTCTTCACGGTGCCAAATAGTCCCACATAGTTTTCGTTCGGCATGTTTATATCCAGCGTTATGCAGTGTCCGCCGCCGTCAAAGTCTCCCTTGAATAGTCCCTCATAGCCGATCATGCCAGTGAAAGGCCCGGTGATGTCCTGTGTCAGCCTGAAGTATTTTCCGTACGTCTGCTGTTCGCCGTTTGCACCTGGCTTGTCGGTCATATTGCCCAGTTCCTCCAGGTCGTTTACATTACTTATCAGGTACGGGTCGTTTTTCGTTCCCGTACCGCCAGAGAAGGTCTGTGCCACAGCTACGTTGCAGAGTAGTAAGGCCCCAAATAGTAAATGCTTTTTCATTATGCTTGTTGTTGTTAAATGATGCCGTTGCTCATAGACGTTTCCTATAGGCTGATGGTCAGCTTCGCCATGTAGAAGTTGCTATTGCCGCTGTGATAAGCAGTATGCCTCCAGTGGGTTGCCGCCGTTAGCGCCTTGTCTTTCCATATCTTGAAAGTATATTCCACTGCCAAGCTCATCTCCGTCTCACCTCCACCCATATAATCTTTTATGTTCTGCAGGGTGGCAGCGAGCAATTCGTTCTGACAGTTGTATATGTCCAGTCTTGCCGTCAAGTTCTCTCTGCGCCTTATCTTTGCCTTTGCACACACCATGTTCTTTGCGTTGGCATGAACGATGCTTGCCGTTACCCCCATCGTAAGGTCGCTGCTCTTCAATAGGTTCCCCGATGTATGATGGCTGTTTTTGAACGAGGCGCAGGCGATCTCTGGCTCTATGTTTACATCAGTCTTTTCCGTCCAGTTGACGTTCCAGAATCCTTCTGCCTTGATTTTTTCGATTTTTCCGTCGTATTGCTTGCGACTGCCAATCTGTGGGTATATGTTTCCCGTTGCGTCTCCGAATAGGTTGTCTATGCCTTTGCGTTGCGCAACGTTTCCGGTCAGCCTCACCCCGTAGTCCTCGTTGTTGTAGCCGACGGCCCCATCCAGAGAGTTGACCTCCAGTCTGTTCAGCGGTAGTCGGTTGAGGTCGGTGAGTACTTTCTCTTTCCGTGTAAACAGATACCCTGCCGAGGCCGACCAGCCGGTAGTCTCTTTGCTTGCCATACTGATCTCCGCCCCTATACTGTAGCCCTTGTAGAAGCAGTTCTTTCCTTGTCCAGAAAAGCGAGTGAAGTCGTTGCCGATTCCTGTCAGGTGATACACCATCTGCGTTCCGAGTTCGTTGTAGAAAGCCAGCTCGTTGGTCTGCTTATACTTTCCTGCTGTTGCCGTCAGTGCCACGCTATAGCTTCCCCAGATGTTGAGTCCGATTCCGCCTTGGGCATACAAGTCGGCCACCGTATTGTTGGGTCGAGGGTCACGGTCGCGGTATTCCGACAAAGTCCGGTATCCCAAGGCCACACCATAGCATGTCTTTCCGTGTCGTGTGGAGTATCCCCCGTCGAGCCGATAGCTCTCGTAGTTTTGGTCGCCCCCTTTGGCGTCGCCCATGACATACGGGTATAAGAGTAGGAAATCACTCGTTTCGTTCCACGTCACGTCATATTTCTTTCCGTTCTGATAGGAAGCCTTTCCCCACACCACACTGTTCGCACCGAGCTGCTGGAAGGAGGAAGCTTCCATACCAAACTGTTTTCCACCGCGTCCCAGTTGCGGTATCCTTGCTGCCGCTGCTGGTTCCATCGTTGCATAGACAGAGAATTCCGATATCGACGGTGTGTGCAGATAGTTTCTCATTGCGGGACTTGCCAGTACTTCTTGTCTGAAGCGCACGTGCCCCGTGCTATATACCTGCCTCTTCCAAACGATGCTATCGTTGGCTGCTGTCATTGCCACCGTGTTGAGGAGAGCGATGGGCAGTATTCCTGCCTTGATGCTTATGTTCATATATGGATGCTTCTTCCTTGTAGTCACTATGAGCAGTAGGTGTCTATATACCGAATGTATGGAACGGGTCCGCCTTTGCCCTTGGCTCAAAATCCTCCGCGGAGTTGTTAGTGTCCATCAGTATGGCTCTTTTGCCGTCCATCGAACCAACTTTGCGTCGCACACTCTTTCCGAAGCGGCTATCATCAAAGTTAAACTCCGAGTTATAGGTGAACCCGCGGTCGAGGGCTGGCGATGTTACGATCCATTGAAATCCAGCCTTGCTACTCATGTTTACGGCGTCCAGAATCCAACTGTTTGGCAGACGGTAGCTTGTGCCTGTCATGTCAGCCTCGCCGGTCTGCCCCGTCAGATGGTAGTTGTAGTTGTATAGGTAGTCCAAGAGAAACGTATTCTTGTCGGTGTGCATCCTTGCCAGGGCGTACGACTTGAACCCTTGTGTGTGCGGACTCCACAGAGTCAGCGTGCTGCAGTAGATCTTCTCAAGATTCGGCACCTTCGGGTTGTCTATGTCCGTAAACTGTGGATTGGTCGATTCGTCATACCATTCGTAGTCGGCCGTGGTCATATTCCAGGAGTTGGGGTTAGCCACCGTGTGGTCCACGGCGTTGTCCACTATCAGCAGTTTGCCACCCGGCTGCACGGGCACGTCGCGCCCAGTTCCTGGAATCATATACATTGCCGCCACGGCCATGTCGGTATCCATGATGTTCGGTTTGTATTCCTGCTTCATGGTGGTCAAGAAATCGCTTTCTGCTATCACGAGCGAGTCTGCGTAGAGCACGTGGTCAGTATTGTTGTAAATTACAAAATACTTGTCAGCATAATAGTAGCTCCCCTGTGCGTTGACTGTTCCTGCACAGAATATTTCCGCCAGTACGAATCCCTTGTAAGCGATGTCTGCCGGATCCTGGTCTGGTTGCGATACCACTTGCAGCGCGAGGTTCACGACGGCGTTTTCCTTTGATAGCGTTGTTCCGTCGCTATATGCCGTCACCTCTACCGTCTTCGCCACAAGGTCGCTGTTTCTGTAGTTCAGTTTTCCCGTAGCGCTGATTCTGTAGTAACCGCCATCCACGCTATTCAGTGTTACCGTCATGTTTTCTGCCGTCGAAAAACTGAAGGCTGTCTCTTTGCCGGTGTTGATTTCTGTCAGTGTCAAATGGACGTCCGTCATAGTCAGTTCCTCACTATACCCTGCAGGAGTAGTGAACGAGACGCGGATATCTGCCGGCGTCGTATCTACCGACTGAATGTCGTCGTTGCTACACCCAGTCAGTGCCAACATGCATAAAGCAATGAGCATCAAAAAATGTGATGTTTTCATATTGTTCTTTTTTTTATTGTATCAAATATTGAAATTGATTTCCATACCGAAAAATGGCTTCGACGTCCTTCTCACCGTCATACCACTGTTGGTGGTATAGTCTGGCATGTAGTCAATCATACGGTTCACAAAGAGAGCCAGTTTCATCCACTTGCCAAACTCTTTAGTCACTTTCAAGTTCAGAAACATATAGAATGGCACTTTCTGCTTGAGCCATGCCGCATCGTTGTATCTGTTGATGAGCCATTGCAGATAGACATCCTGTTTGCTTTCCTCTGTGAAATCGTGTATCTCTCCGTTGTTGTCGATATATTTCAGTGGTACACCGCTGGTCCGGATCGATTTTGATGATGTGAACCACATACATTCGGCCGTGAGCGAGAACGACAGGGCGAGCTTAGGGATATAGGTGTCCGCCATGATGTTGGTGTTGAGTTGCTCCCGCACGCTTCCCGCCTTATTTTCATAGTAACCGATATAGAGGTCGTTCACCGGTGTGCCGTCCACGACGGCAGTAGTATTGCTGCGAAACATCGGGTCGCTGTTGGTGTAGGTGGTCTTGAACCATGCCCCGTTTACGGTCAGCCTCGTCTTCAGCATCTCAAAGCGCTTGGTGGCCATCTGCCATTCTACACCCTCTTTGATCATTTTGCTGCCATTGGTGGTCATGCCATACATGCCGAGCACCCGTTTTTCTACATACGGCAGATTCTTGAGTGCCGGTGGCGCGCTGAGGCTATTGCCGTCTATTGCGCTCTCGTCGTAATCCCTGTAGTCATACGGCCTTACCTTTGCAGAGGTGCGGAATCCGTCGTTCATCTGTTCGTGAAAATACGTCACGCTGATCGAGTTGCCGTCCCACTGTGCTCCGATTCTGATTTCCCATTTGTCGTTCCTTGCTGGTTCGAGCCTGTAGTTTGTGGGATTATCGATATACGTGTGCAGATAGATCCGCCTATAGTCGGCGTTCATGTTGTAATAGTTGAGCTCGATGAGGTCGGTGTATATGAGGTCGGGATAAATCTGGAGTAGGGTAGGAAACTTGCTTTGTTGTCCCCACCCCCCATTGATGTCGATCGTTAGCGGTTTTCCTGCCATGCTGATCTCGGGAAATCTCCATTGCAAGTTCAACCTCGGGTTAAGATATATTTTTCCGCTCATGGTGTATTCTTTCGCAATATGGGCCAGACTGCTTCCGCGCAGACCCACTTGTGCTGTCAGCAGGTTGTTGCCCACAGGCAACGTCAGGTTGTCTTGTAGGAAAAAACTCACCTGGTGCATCGCTGGTATGGCGCTGTAGTTGCGCGGCCGGTAGGGTGTCCCTGGGCTTACGGGCAGTGCTGGGTCGTACTCCTGTCCCCTGCCATAGTTTTTATCCATCTTCCATTCTGCTCCGACATGAATGCGCTGAGCCAGTTGGCCGCTGTTGTATGCAAACAGTGCCTTCAGTTTGGCGTATAGGTTGAGTGGTCTCCCATCTACGGTTACGTTCGAGATATAGTGATAGGGTAGGAAGGTCCCGTCGTGTTCGCCTTCCTCCAGCGATGTCGATGCGGCCATATCGCGGCTCAGGCTGATGCTCTTCTGTTGTTCGATCCTGCTCCACTCGTAGGTCGCAGCCACGTCAAGGTTCATGGATTTGAAGAAAGAGGGACTGCTGGGGTTCAGTAGCATGGAGTGGCTCATGCTCAGTCTGTTGTATGACGACTTGTATGTGTCGTCTTTCTGTTTCAATATTTCAGGGTCGTGCTTCTCGTCATCGAAAGATCCTGTGTAGTCGATGTTGCTGCGCCATCTCAGCCGCGCGTTGCCCACCTGCCATTCGTCTTGCATGCGTGCCGATGCTGTCAGCCGCTTGTAGTTGTTCATCGGGTCTCGCGGGTCCGACTTTGCGTCGAGGTAGTCCAGCCCCAGATTGACGATGAAGCTACCCAGTTCCACTCCCTTGCCAGCATACAGTAGTTTACTATAGGAGTCGGCCTTGAAGCGTGCCTCAAAGGGTGTGGCTTTCAGCTTCCGCTTTATCAGTACCACGCCACTCGACATATCGCCGTATTCCACGGGTGCGATACCTCTTATCACCTCCACGCTCTCTATGTTATCCGTCGGTATACTGCGCATATCCACGCCGCTTGTCACATGACTCCTCCCTGCATCGGGATCACCGACGGTGCCGTTTGATGCCTGCTTCACGATCTGCATGTTGGCATTGGTATTCATCGGGATGCCATCGGCCACGAACAGTGTTCCCATCGCACTGACATCGTAGTTGGTCCCTCCACTTCCAGCCTGGCGCAGCCTGATGCTGTTGGCGTTGGTGAGGTCGGGCAGTTGAGTTGTCCCGCCGGGCAATAGTGATAACAGGTCGGTGAAGCTCGACGGCTGCAGATGTTCTATGGCCTTGCGGTCGATCACCGATGACGTAGTGATGCCCTGCGACTCGTGCGCCGTCACTACCACCTCGTTCAACACGCGGTTGTCCTGTTTTAGTTTCAGGGTTAGCGTTACGGTCTCTCCGTTCCTGCTGGTGCAGGTCTGGGTCAGGGTGTGGTAGCCCAGGTATGACACGGTGATGGTGTACCTGTCCGAACTGAGGTCCTGAAACATGAAATAGCCCGAAATATCACTCACGGTGGTGTGTTTTCTGTTGTGCGAATCAGTGATTGTCACTGTAGCGTACGCCACAGCATCATTGCTTCCGGCATCCACTATATGTCCGCGGATATCGTCAGCGTTTGCAGCAAGACATGCTGCGAGCATCGCCCCTGTTAGTATTATTCTTTTGTCACCCACTTGAGTTGCATTTTGCTATTGTGGGTGCAAAATTATAAATGGATAGCAGAACGAGCAATACTCAAAATATGTGATTTCTTATTACTCAAAAGCAAATGGCTACTTACTTATAGGTGTCAGGATGAAGGAAGGGGTCATTCGTGTATATACATATAGCCTTCGTTCTATGTGAGACAATCTACGAGCAGCCTGGGCCGCAGATTGTTTTCGTCCTATGTGCGACAATCTACGACGACAAACGTCGCATATTTTGCGACAAAGTTACTTAAAAAATGCCGCACCACCAAATTCTCCAGGGAAAACAATCGATACCCATGCTTCAGTTGTTCTACTTTTCTCTTTACCGAGAAGTGATTACATTAATATTTGCCACTCGTTATACTTCGATGTTTTTACAAGGGTTGAAAGACTCATGTTCTCCATGAAAGACATAACCCAACTGATTTGATACGCACATGGTATTGCCGATCCTCACATCCACATTATAGTGAGAATGACCATATATCCAGAAGTCGATACCGCTATCCTTGATATAATCTTCCAATTCTACGGTAAAGGCTCCGTTTGCCTGACTGTCGGCAAACTTTGGACATTGCATTTGGAAAGACGGTACATGATGAGTAACAACAATCTTTTTTCTGGCGTTGCTGGATAAAACTGCTGTTTTCAAAAACGCAAGACACCTATCGTGCTCATGGTTGAAGTCTGCAAACGTGAGAAGCTCTTCATTGAAGAAAATGCGTCGGAAGTCGCTTATGACTTGTTCCGTATAGTATGCCTCCTTCAAGGGAATCTTAGACCACAATGTTGTTACGATGAAGTCAACGTCTTCTATATGTACAACAGCATTATAATAGCTGTGAACATTGGGACGTATTTCAAGACAAAAGCCATCGTTAAGATTGGCAATGTCATAGTATTTGTAGAACTCATGGTTGCCCATGCAAACTATCACCTGCTGATAGTTCTCTGAAGCCCAATCCCAGAATGGATGATTAGAATAGTTCTCGTCTCCCAAGTAGCCGATATCTCCTGCAAGAACGAGAATATCCCCTGTTACTTGCAAGGGATTCTCCTTCAGGTATCTCCAGTTGTCGGCAAACTCCAGGTGGAGGTCTGACGCATATTGTATTTTCATAACTGTTCTGTTATAAATAATTCGTCTAATTGTTCCAATAAAGCCTCGATGAATGATGAATCCTGGTCAAGAGCCTTTGCAAGAGGTTCTGAAAGCGTGTTCCAATCATTTCTTATAAAGGCGACAAAATCTCTTATGCAAGCAACAATCGATTCGGGAGCGACAACCTCGCTGTCTTCCATGATGACCAAATTCTTCAACACGTCAGACCGATGCTTCTTGATGTCTTTACTATTAACATGCTTTCCGTTAGCTTTGTCTTGCAAAAGATTGAGGTAAGCACGTGCCTTTAGAGCTATGAGCGCAGCGGAGTCTGCATGACGAAGCCCATTGGTCAACATGCTATGTTGGATAGTGAAATGATAGAAATCATCGTCCATGATAATTGCACTTAGACTTGATGTTTCCTTGTCAACGGGGAGAGGCTCAATAATTAGTCCTTTCGGTTCACCAAGAATGTCAGGATGCCGTGAGAGCAGTTCTATCATTTCGGGATAGTCTGGTTTTCCGTTGACAAAACGATACAGTTCGTACTTTGGAGTTTCGCCTTCTTCCTGTTTGCGTTTCTCTGGGCGATAACCGCCTTCTCGTATAAATTGCCAAAAATGCTCTGCAAAGTCGGCCGTCATCTTCTCCACAACCACAATCATGTCAATGTCGTGGGTGGCACGCGGACGTACTGTCGTTCCAGTCATAGTGATGTCACAAGCAGTTCCGCCAATGATGACATAGTTATCTGAATAGGCTTCAAAAGCCTCACGAAAATTCTTTAATCCTTCCATTGTCTTTCAGACGAAGGAACTATCGCCCGGCAAAATTGATGTAAACATCATTCTGCTCTCGCTAAACCGTTCCATTCAGTTTCATTAATTAAACGTTCCACTTCGCCTTCCACTCGTGGGTCTTCGTCCTCACGCAGAGAAACGGCCAAAGATAATCTGTCAACCCATTCGGCTTTTGTACCAATAGCGGTGACAGGTGGGTATTTCCATGCTTCAATGATGATGTTGCCATCAAATTCGTTGGGGCGCACTAAGACTCCCGATGATTTGAATTCCCGTAGTTGTTTGACTGGCACCATGATTATTCTTTCCGGATCGGGATTCAGCCACGTGTAATGTGCAAGGGCGTTGATGCCACATACGGGGAAATTATCGTCTGAAAGCAAGTCGTCACAGAAAATGCGCTCTTCAACTGGATTAACGAGGAACAACTGGGATTGCCTCCACAGTTCCATTCCTTTCTTATCAAAGTGGATGACCTTCCGCTTAGAGCCTCCAGATACTTTTTGGCAAAGCTCCAAGTCTTCGAGGCAAGTGATACCAAGTGTAATGCTTGCGTATGAATACGGAATTTTGTCCTCAATATCACGTGCTGCCAATCCTTCGATACTCTCTACCTGTAGATGATAGAGTAGCAGGTATTGTGCGACAGGTGTTAAAGCCTTAGCCTGTTTGGTTTTACGAATGCGCTCATTAGCTAGGAGCATTGGCAAATGGACGTATTTGTCAGATACAACGAAATACACATCTTTGTCGATTAGTCTCTGTCGTTCATAGGCTGGACAAGTTGGCAACAAGAATACGGTTGGAAGTTGGAATAACGAAGTAAGGTTGTTTGCAGTAACCGACAAGCTACGTGGGGTTGACACTTTGCCTTTGGGTTCTGCGAATAGCAATGGCATACCATGAAATTCTCCATCGTAGAACTTGTACGACAACATTTCTCCGATGGTAACACCTTTCAACTGTACCTTGCTTCGTTCTTGCAGCTGTATAGGTCTTCCTAGTATGGAAATCTCTTTCGTTTTAACCATTCTGCTTTATTTTAATGCATCATTAAAACGATGCAAAAGTATTAAAATAATCTGGGATAGCCAAAGCTTCTCACGCAATTAACATATCATAGTAATGAGAATATTAACTCTTACTTCTGGCTTGACTGAATGCAAGGTCGCCAAATGAATTTCTTTGTTATTTTTCCCTTAAAATCAACAGCATACCATATATCATTTTTCTCAATCAAAGCCAAGACAGTTGGTTTAATCAATATTTCGTGTGCATAGTTTATTATTTCAGTACCCTGTCCATGCAAATACACTTCATGGTTACTTGCATGAAGTAATTCTACTATCCACAGACCCACATCTGACCACATTACAGAAGTATATCCCTCCACTATAACGTCATATAATGAATTGATAAATGTAACTCGCTCTAAATTGGACTTTGATTGAAAATCAAGAAGTTGGTCGTTTGCCTATATTATATAGGTAACAATATGGAAACGAGCGGACTTCTGCTCGTTTCTGTATTTTGCAATATGCAAAGAACGCCTTAATTCGGGGACAAAGATACGATATTTTTCTAAATATCCCATAACTCGCTAGGAGAAATTCAAGGAATTTAGAACTTTTGCATAAAATCTGATGCTTACCAACACAATATGCATCCAAAAACAAACAGCAGGTATTCGGATATAGTTTATCCGAATACCTGTTGCCATAACGTTTTATTGCTGAAGATGATTCTGACATCGGCTTTCATGTACTGTTGCAACATTGGGGTATTTTGTCCCTGTGTGCTCACTGTGGCTGTAGCCATAAAATTCATGTTGACGTATCATAGGAAAAATCATATCATTTATATTAAAAATTAACTTTCTATGTTTTCTGTCTGCAAAAATACAATAATTTATGTGACACACAAAGAAATATATATTTTTTAACTAGAGAATCTCTAAAAGAAATTCTGTGGATTAAGTTTACCCATTAGAAAAATATTGGCAAACTTCATCACACAGAATTTTATTTTTCCGCTTTGTTGCGGAATCATGTATTGAGAGAGTTTATAGTCTATCTATTTCTTCACTTGCAGCACTTTCGCCCTTATAGCGTTTTTTGTCTTTGAATGTATATCTTACCAAGAGGCTGATGCGGCGACCATCCTTGAAACTGCTTTTGTCGAATATGTAATCTGAGGCATATCTTGTCTCTCGTTCTTTTGTGCCGAGGATATTGTTAAGACTCAGCCTTACCAACCATGCATTGTCAGCAAAATGCTTGGTTACTCCTAGGCTAAACCATAATGCCTGTTTAACCAGATATTCCCTCATGTTTCCATCAGAATTGTAACTTAGCAGTACGTAAGGCATCCAATGGTGGCGCAAGTTGAAATAGCTGTTGAACGACATTGATATGTAAGGCTTGTCATTCTTGATTTTTCTTCCATCCGTATTATAGAGTGACATATAAGTTCGCATCATGTTAAGGTTGAAATATGGTTCCCAAACACCCACATTCGTATGATAAGCCAAACTTGCATTTACTGCAGAATAATGTGGAAAATTTTCAGGCTTTGACATTGCTACCAATGGGGCTGCCTGCTGAATGATATTCGTTGAGATGATGTAATCTTTTATCCTTTGATAATCGACTGAGAAACGCAATTGATGCCATTGCAACGAATAGGATATATCTGTCGTATATTGTGGAAGTAGCCATGGATTACCTGCCTCGATGGAATAACGGTTAAAATATTCTTCGCTGTTTCTAAGTTCGTAATAGCTTGGACGTTTTACCTTGGTTGTCATACTTAATCCCATTTCGACATTCTTTACAGGCAAAGACAATGAGAAGAAAGGATAAAAATGACGATAAGTCTTATCCACCAAGCTATTTTGGGAGATGGCATCACGATACAGCATACGAAATGACTCAAATCGCATTCCCAGTTGGGCAGACAATTTGGCGATAGATACATTGCATCCGGCAAAGGCGGCGAGTTTTGTTTCTTCTGCATGAAGACGACTCGTTGCGCTTGACTTCTCGTTTTCAAGGCTCTGATAATCTTTTTCTTCTTCCACATAACTTGCATCAGCACCTATGTTAAAAGTCAAGTTTTTGTTGGCTTGATAATTGATTTTCATTTTCCCTGCATAGATGTCGTGAGTAGTCTCATTTTCATTTTTCACCTCATGCGCATCCGTCATGCTTCCAGACTCTTGATTAAGACGGCTATCTGCAGCTTTTCTGCTAACATAATCAGCATTCAACGTCATTTTCCATTTTTGGGAGAATTTACCATCGTAGAAGATGTTTCCTATCCATTGATCATAGTTTGCATGAGAATGGATGTTAGAGGATAAATCTTCAAACAGAAGATTGTCATGAAACATTTGGCTGGCAGAATGTCCTCCCCACTTGTCCGTTTCCTTGGAGTATGACAAACTTGCGCCAATGGTATGATTCTTTGCCAATTCTGCACTGATACCTCCGTTAATGGTTTGATTATAATAATTGGAATTCCATTTAGGCATATCACTTTCCATATTCCAGACAGAATGATCAGCCAAAGTCTGTTCCTTATTGGTTTGATCTGTTTTATATCTACTGCTTGAATTGGTAAAAGAAAGGAATCCATTTATGTTCTCGGTATCGTAAGTGAGCTGCACCTGTTCCGAATCAGAGTTTTTTCTGCCTTGGCTGTCAAATACAGAAGTTCTGATGCCTAATCCTCCATCAACCTTATGTTTCAAGTTGATTTTAATGACAGCATGAGTGTCTGCATCATACTCTACCCCAGGATTGTTGATTACCTCTATCGTAGAAATATCCTTGGAATTCAAGCGGCTCAACTCACTTTTGTCCCTCATCTTACGATTGTTGATATATACATCTGCAATTCCCCGTCCAAAGACAGAATAGCTGCCATCGCTACCTGACACTGTTGGTAATTGCGCAACAACATCATCGGCACTTCCAAAATCGCTTAATACAGATTTCTGAACATCCACGATAAGCTTTGTTCCGTCTGACTTATAAATCTTCCGATGACCTTTCACGACTACTTTTTGTAGATTTAGCGTAGCTTCGCTTAAGGCTATTGTACCTATTTTGCCAGTACTAAAGATATTGCGATAAGTGTTATATCCTACACATGTTACTTTTACAATAGCCTTTTGAGCATTGCAAGGTATTACAAATTGTCCGTTTTCATTGGTCACACCACCAGTAATAAACGAAGAGTCATTGACATTCAGAAGTGAAACATTGGCGAAATCGACAGGTTGATGATGAGTGTCCACGATGCGTCCCATCATTCTGTTAGAAGCCTTTTGGATACATTCAACGATAATAACATTATCCACTTGTTTCATCTTGATAGGATAAAAGCCTATCAAGTTCATGATGGCATCTGGAACACTTTCATTTTTGATG
>OQVS01000225.1_pt1 | contig 35425 bp, 32 predicted proteins | sample 1691601 | NCBI WGS metagenome assembly OQVS01 (sample SAMN03418268, study PRJEB22391) | human gut metagenome | biome: human-gut; feature: organic feature; material: feces | host: Homo sapiens | place: Tanzania | collected 2013-01 | reverse complement strand
GCCGAGTATTATAATCAGTCGTCATTTTTTGATAATATCGATATAGCCGCTATTTTTAAGCGTTCTTATAGTATTTTTTCTCAAATTGCTAACATAAGTTTCGGAGATAAAACAAGTTTTAGCGAGGCTGATTTAGCGGCATTGCCAAAGGGTTATAGCGATAATGATTTTTATGAGTATTTAAAAAAGGACAAGGCAAATCCCAGAGTTACTGCTATTTACAAAGATGAGCAAAGCTTAGCTGAGGCTCGCAAACTCGGGCAAGAGCTTTTTGAAAATTCTATCGAAGTGATAATACCTACCCGTGAGCTGAATTGGGTGCAAAATGTTAAGACAGATACTCAAAATGGCAGTCTATTTAACCCCGATATGTCTATGTATAAAGACGGCGAGAACTACACGCTTGAAGCACTTTTTGTAGGCTCTATGAAAGTTAATTTAGCCCCTAATGTTAGTGGCTCGCAAACACAAATCAATCCTTACATAGAAATTATGGAAAAGCTTATCCAAAAAGAAGGTGAAAGGATAAGTTTAACACTTGTAACTTTGGATAAAATAGCAAGTGGTGAAGTTGATTTTATGCAAATTTTAAAAGCAGCTTTGGAAAAAGGCTTGTTTGATGCAGGTATTTATGCTCAGCAACAAGGTAAAAATTTAGCCAAAATGAGTAATCCCACAGAGATAGAAAATTTTTGGAACGAATTTGACACCGCTAGGGAAAACGGCTATAAACCGAACAAAAGCATAGGCACAGCGTTTATCAACAATCTTTACAAAGAATTTATGCCACAAATTCAAGCCCTTTACGCAAAATACGGGGTGTAAAGATAAATTTGATGAAATTTTTATATTCCTTTTTCTCTTTGTAAGTTTAATGTGGGCTGAATTTAAAGCTCAATCTATCCAAGAACTTAAAAATGCAAATTTTGTTCGTCAAAATTATGAAGAATCTTGCGGTGCGGCAAGCCTTGCGAATGTGCTGAATTTCTACTCTTTTAAGCAGTTTGGCGAAAAAGAAATTTTGGAGTTTTTACGGCAAAAAACCGATATGCTTTCCTTTGCCGAACTTAAAAGCGTGGCGATGAAAATGGGCTATGAAAGTGAGGGATTTTTGCTTGAAAGGGCGCATTTAGATGAGATAAGCACACCTTTGCTTGTAAAAATAGAAAACGACCCTCGTTTTCCGCATTTTGTGGTGGTGTTAAATCAAAAAGGCGACTTCGTGCGGATTTTAGACCCAAATTTTGGTGCTTACACGGCGTCTAAAAAAGAGTTTTTTTCCGTGTGGGACAAGGACAAAAAAGGTGGATACGCTCTCATCATCTTGCCAAAGGATTTTCAAGGCTTTAAGGGCGAAAAGACACACTTTTTTAGCACACATTTGCTTGATAAAATCAAAGTGAGATTTTAAGGCTTGTTTGATGAAAAAAATTCTTGTGCTTTTTATCTTTTTGACTTGCGCTTTTGGCTCTGACCCCATAAGTTTTGACAGCCTTTTTAAAAAGCAAATCGGTTTAAGGAGTATCACAAGTTTAGAGTATTTAAGCAGTGGCAATGCGGATTTTTATAATTCAAAGCCTTATGTGTCGGTATTTAATGACGGCAAAAACTACCTTGACAACAAACAAATCAGTTTGCGCCAAACGCTGATTTATTCGCTCACTCAAAGCTTTGATTTACTCTTAAACGCCAAAGCAACTTACATAAGAAGCGACATAGAAGAGGGTTTTTTGATAAGCGAATACTCCACAGAACAAAGGGCAAATTTTGATAGCATAGGCGTAGGCGTGATATATAGCTTTGATAGTTTAGGCTCTTTTATCCCACAAATTTCGCTAAATTTAGGTGCATTTGAGCGGGTGCGTTTTGATGGAGTGATAAAAAATTTCAGTGCAAAAAACGCCAGCGCACAAGTGAGTTTTAAAACTTATAGCGACCCACTTATACTTTCTTTGTATGTGGGTTTTGGCTACAATGATAACTTAAAATTTAACGGCAACTCCGTGAATTTTGGCAATGCTTACTATGGGGGCTTTGACGGTTCTATCATTTTAAGCCCCAAAGTTTCCCTTGATATAGGCTTTCAGCAAAGCTACCAAGAAGCTAGCAAATACAACGGCAGACAATACACAGGCAACTACTCAATCCCCACTGTATCGCTAGGTTTTTCATATAGCTTTGATGATAACACGGCTATATCGCTCTTTGGCACAGGTTCAGGCTCAAATTCAGCTCCCAGCTCGATATTTGGTGTGAGTTTGTGGAAAAAGTTTTAGCAAATTTAGCTCGAATTTGCTTGAATTTACGGGCAAATTTAAGCGCAAGGTTTAGCAAGCGTGAAATTTTAAGCTTTAAATTTCGCAAAATTTAAGCCACACAATAAGCCCTTGAAAAAGGGCTTATTGTGCTTTCAAAGCCTAAATTTAAGCCTTGTTTTGAGTGCGTGAGTTTAAATTTAGCCCACAATCCCAAAGTAAAAAATCGCTCCGATAACCACAGGCACGATGAATTTCACATAATAAAACCAAATTTTTATCCACTTGCTTTTGATTTTGCCTCCGTTGCTAAGCTCGTTTATCGCCTCATCTTTCATCACCCAGCCCACATAAACGCAGCACAAAAAGGCTGTAAGCACGAAAAGCACATTGCCACTGATGAAATCAAAGCTGTCAAAAATGTTTTTCGCGCCCACGATTTTAATGTCGCGCCAAGCCCCATAAGCAAGTATGCAGGGCAGATTTCCAAGCACAAAAATTCCGCCCAAAGTTAAATTTATGGCTGTGTTTTTGCTAAGCTTAAATTTTTCCTCCAAAACGCTGATGATGACTTGATATATCGGCAGGCTCGTGGTGAGCGCGGCTACAAGCAACAAAACGAAAAAAAGCGCGCACACAAAAGTGCCAAATTTCACATACGAAAAGGCGATGGGCAGGGTTTCAAAGACGAGTGATGGACCCTTATCAGGCGATAGCCCCGCACTAAATAAGGCTGGAAATATCATAAAGCCCGCTAAAATGGCAATCAGCGTGTTTAAAACGCCCGTGTAAGTGGCTGTTTTGATGAGATTTTCGTCCTTTTTTAGGTGCGATGAAAGCGTTATCATCACGCCAAAGCCCAAAGATAGGGCGAAAAAGACTTGTCCTAGCACATCGATGAGTAGTTTTGGCGTGATTTTGCTAAAATCAGGGCTTAAATAAAATTTCACACCCTCCAAAGCCCCGTCCAAGCTTAGGTTGCGAATGATGACGATGATGAGACACAAAAAAAGCAAGGGCATAAGGAATTTCACCGCCTTTTCTATGCCGTTGATGATACCTTTTTTCAAAATGACATAATTTAAAAGCACGAAAAGTGCCGTGAAAATGCCGATGAAAAGCGGGTTATGCTCTATATTTTGCGCGTAAAATTCGCTGGTGTATTCTTTGCTGACGGGGCTTGAAAGGTTGAAATCCCCAAAGATGAGATTGTAAATATACACCAAAACCCAGCCGCCAAGCACCATATAATAAGCCATTATGCCAAAGCTACCCAAAAGCCCCAAATAGCCAACTCCACGCCACGCCTTGCTTTGGCTTGAATTTTGCGTTGAATTTTCGCCCAAATCCTGCGCTAAATTTGGTGCGAAAGCATCGACGCTATTTTTTTGCGCCCGCCGTCCGATGACATTTTCAACCAAAATCACGGGGATTCCTATGGCTATCATCGCCACGCAAAAGACCAGCACAAAAGCCGCTCCGCCGTTTTCGCCCACAAGATAAGGGAAACGCCAAGTCGCCCCAAAGCCTATGGTAGCGCCTGCTACCGTGAGTATGTAAGTAAGCGTGCTGCTCCAAGTTTGTCTTTTTTGCATAAGTCGCCTTTATGGTAAGCGAGCAAGGTCGCCTTAAAAGTCATCACAAGCCCCAAAAAAGCTAACTCAAAGCCCCACGCTATAAATTTATGCAAACGCTTTGCTTGCGTAAATTTCGCTCAAACTGCCTTGAAAAAGCCTTTAAATCGCCCTTACTTGATGACAATGTCGTTTTTTATGCCTTGAAAGAGCTTGTCGCCTATGCCCTTAACTTGCTTGATTTCCTCGATAGAAGTGAAGTTGTGGTCCTTGCGGTAATCGATGATTGCCTGTGCCTTGCCTTCGCCTATGCCTTTGAGCGTTTTAAGCTCCTCGATGCCTGCGGTGTTGATATTGACAACCCCAAACAAAAGCCCAGCGCACACGCACAAGAGTGCAAAAATTTTTTTCATAGAATTTCCTTTAAAATTTGATGATGGCATTTTACTATAAAAAAATTAAATTTTGGTTTAAAAAGCTGAATTTTTGCGCTAAATTTCATTTTTTAAAAAAGCTGTTTAAATTTATGCCTTTTGCTAGCGCATTTAGCGTTGTGCGGGTTTAAAAATTCATAAAAAATATGCAAAATCACAAAGTATAAATTCACTCCGCCTAACACGCCAAAGCGCTAAAATTCAGCAAATCCTTAATCATAAGTGATGACAAAGCTACATTTGTCGCCTTGCTGTTTGAGTTCGCATTTTTTGACAAATCTTTTGGGCGTTTTTTTGCTCTTGCCGCTAAGGTAAATGCTCTTTTCCTCGACATACAAGTAGTAAGTGTAGTGCTTGAAAAATTCAGGGTCGTTTTTAAAGCAAGTGCCATCGTCCGTGCAAAAGCCCTCAGCAAGGGCGTTTGCAGCAAGGGCAAGCAAGAGAGTGAGCGTCTTTTTCATTGCTCGTCCTCTCTTTTTTTCATCACTTTCACCTTGTCTATCGCGTTGCCGTCCATTCTTTTGACTTCATAGTAGCACAGCTCGTCCTCCGCCTTGTCCCCGACAACAGGCAAACGCCCGAGCAGGTTAAACACATAGCCGCCGATAGTTACTTGGTCTAAATCCTCTGGATAGACGATATTTAAGAGTTCTTCGACACTTTCTATGTCGTAACGCCCCTTAAATTCATATATATCATCGCTTAATTTCTTGTAATCCTCGATTTTATCATCGTGTTCATCATTTATGTCGCCCACGATTTCCTCCATTATGTCCTCCATAGTGATTAAGCCCGCTGTGCCGCCGTATTCATCGACTACTAAGGCAGTGTGAGTGCGTTCTTTATTCATACGGATAAGGATTTTAGAGATGCTGACATTTTCTGGCACCAAAAACATAGGGCGCACGAAATCATCGAGCCGCTTTTGCCCCCCGACAATCTCGTTTTTCATCAAATCCCTTATGTGTATCATACCCAAAATGCTGTCTTTGGAGTCGTTTATGTATGGAAAACGCGTGTGTTTGTATTCGCTCACTATTTTCATATTTTCGTCATAGGACTTGTTTTTGTTAAGGCAAATCATATCCTTGCGCGGTGTCATCACTTCTTTGGCGACTATATCGCTAAAATCCACAGCATTGCGGATAATCTCCGTCTCAAACTCGTCCAAAACCCCGCCGCGCTGGCTTTCGCTGGCGATGATTTTAATCTCTTCATCAGAATGCACCGTCTCACTCTCTTTTGCTGGCTTTATGCCTATGAATTTTAAGCCTAGCATTGCGAGAAAATCAAAGGTTTTGATGAGCGGATAAAAGAGTAGCCAAAAGATATGCAAGGGGCGGGCTACTAAAAGTGCCGTTTTGTCGGCTAATGCGATAGCCACGCTCTTTGGCACAAGCTCGCCAAGCACAACATGCAGCAGCGTGATGAGCGCAAAGGCTATGGCTATGGATACCGTGTGCGTTAAAGTAGGCGAAAGGGTGGTATTTTCAAGCCACGCCGAAAGCAAACGAGCTATGGCAGGCTCTCCAAGCCAACCAAGCGCAAGAGAACTAAGCGTAATGCCCAGCTGACAAGCACTCAAATAAGTGTCAAGGTTTGATGAGATTTCAAGTGCTTGCTTTGCGCCGCCTTTTTTTTCTTTGAGAAGTTGTTCGAGTTTAGAATGGCGCACTTTGACAATGCTGAATTCGCACAAAACGAAAAAAGCGTTTAAAAAAACGAAAAATAAAGCCGCCAAAATCATCAGCGTAGAGTATCCCGCATTTATCGCGGGGGGAATCTGGCTAGGGTCCAAAAAGGCTCCTTGTTGAGAAAAATTTACCGCACATTATAGCAAAAAATTCTACAATGTCAAATTTTTAGGGTAAAATTCAAGTTTTTGGGCTGAATTTAACCCGAGCGTGCGACAAAAAATTCAAAAAAATTACCAAGTGTTATGAATTTTTTAGAATTTTGTGTTATCATTTTGCAAAAATTAAAAGAGATAAAATAAATCTTATTAAAGATGAATTTTATCGTTTGAGAATTTTTCAAAAAGCCAAAAGAGAGCGAAAATGAAAGTGTATTTAGACAACAACGCCACGACTATGATTGACCCGCAGGCTTTCGAGCTGATGAAGCCCTTTTTGTGCGAAAGCTATGGCAACCCAAACAGCCTTCATCAGTGGGGAAGTGCCACGCACAAGGCGTTAGGCGAGGCATTAGACAAGCTTTATGCGGGCTTACACGCGAGCGAAAATGATGACATTGTCATTACTTCTTGCGCGACTGAGAGCATTAACTGGGTGCTTAAAAGCGTGTATTTTGACTACATAAAGGACAGCGAGCGCAATGAAATCATCATCTCAGGCGTAGAACACCCAGCAGTGCGAGCAGCAGCGCATTTTTTAGAGAGTTTAGGCGTTAAGGTGATTGATTTACCGATAAACAGCGAGGGTTTAAGCTCAGTAGATGACTTAAAAAGGGCTATTTCAAACAAAACAGCCCTTGTAAGCATTATGTGGGCGAACAACGAAACGGGTATGATTTTTCCTGTGGCTCAAATGGCGGACATCGCGCACGAATTCGGCGCACTTTTTCACACGGACGCCACGCAGGCTGTGGGCAAAATCAAAGTGGATTTGCAGGGCGTAAATGTCGATTTTGCCAGCTTTTCAGCACATAAATTTCACGGACCCAAAGGCGTGGGCGGACTTTTCATCAAAAAGGGCATTAAACTTACTCCGCTTTTGCACGGAGGCGAGCAAATGAGCGGACGAAGAAGCGGCACGCTCAATGTAGCGGGCATTGTAGCGATGGGCGAGGCGTTAAGGCTTGCAAATTTAATGCTTGATTACGAGGATAGCCACATAAAACGCCTAAGAGACAAGCTTGAAGACGCCATACTTACGCTTGAAGACACAAGCGTGGTAGGTTCGCGCCAAAACCGCGTGCCAAACACCATTTTAGCGAGCATTCGCGGAGTGGAGGGCGAGGCTATGCTGTGGGATTTAAACCAAAACGGCATAGCTGCAAGCACGGGTTCAGCGTGTGCGAGCGAGGATTTAGAAAGCAACCCCGTAATGCAAGCCATCGGAGCGCACAACGACTTAGCGCACACGGCTTTAAGGCTCTCTCTGTCGCGCTTTAACACGGAGGCGGAGATTGATTATGCGGCGCAGCAGATTAAAAACGCTACGACAAGATTAAGGGGCATATCAAGCACTTATGCGTATGCGCCCACAGGGCATTAGAAAGGAAAAACAATGGGAAAAAACAACTTAATAGGCGGTTCGATTTGGGACGAATACTCTCAAAAGGTGCAAAATGCGATGAACAACCCCAAATATATGGGCGAATTCACCGAAGAGGACGCGAAAAAAACAAACACAAGACTCATCGTGGCTGATTTTGGTGCGGAAAGCTGTGGAGATGCTGTAAGGCTTTACTGGCTTGTTGATGAGAAAACAGACATTATCAAGGACGCTAAATTTAAGAGCTTTGGCTGTGGGACGGCTATTGCAAGCAGCGACACAATGGCTGGTATGTGCATAGGCAAAAAGGTTGATGAGGCGGTAAAAATCACAAATTTAGATGTGGAATTTGCGATGCGCGATGACCCCGAAACGCCTGCCGTGCCACCGCAAAAAATGCACTGCTCGGTTATGGCTTATGATGTTATAAAACAAGCTGCTGCACAGTATAAAGGCGTTGATGCGGCAAGTTTTGAAGACCAAATCATCGTCTGTGAGTGCGCCCGCGTCTCGCTTGGCACGATAAAAGAAGTGATACGGCTAAATGACTTGCACTCGGTTGAGGAAATCACGCAATACACCAAAGCAGGCGCCTTTTGCAAGTCCTGTGTGAAGGCGGGCGGACACGAAAAAAGGGATTATTATCTTGTGGATATTTTAGCCCAAACCCGCGCAGAAATGGACAAAGAGCGCATAGCAAACGCCACAAAAAGCGATGTTGGCTTTGAGGAAATGACTATGGTAGGGCAGCTTAAAGCCGTAGAAGCCGTGCTTGATGAGCAAATCCGCTCAATGCTTCGCAGCGATGGCGGGGATTTAGAAGTGATTGACATACAAAAGGCTGAAAATGGCTTTGTCGATGTGTATATCCGCTATCTTGGAGCGTGCAGCGGCTGTTCTAGTGGGAGCGGGGCGACACTTTACGCCATAGAAAATATCTTGCAAGAGGAATTAAGCCCAAACATAAGAGTAATGCCCGTGTGAGCTAGCGCAAAATGCTAGCCAAAGGGCAAGCAAAGCTGAATTTGTGATGATAAATTTGGCTTGCTTGTTGATAAAGCTCTTTTTCAAAAAGCGTGGCTTTGTGCTTTTTGTTTGTGATGACAAGCGGTTAAAACGGCACGCGAAGTTTATTTGCTTATCAATTGTATGAGAGATTAAAGCAGGGCATAAAATTTCTTTGCTTGTCATTTGCAAGCCGTTAAAAGATGGCGTGGCAAAGTGTATCATCATTGTAAGCTATTTTTTAAGTCAGCTTGCGATGATAAAATAGCGTTTTGTCCTTTTTGATAAGAAATTTTCAAGTCTTTGCGCCTTGAAATTTGGGCACTCTCTAAAAATGAAAGCGTGGGTTAAATTAGGTCAATTTTTGTTTTATCATAAAACAAATTGATTTTTGGGATTTTAAGTGTGGCGTGGTGTCATTGCGAGCAAGACTCACGCCTTGCGTGGCAATCTATATAAATTTGTGGTGTTAATTTTGTCATTTTGAGTGAGTGAAACGAGCGACCCAACTGGTTGCAAGGCGCAAGCCGCAGCAAAAAAATCCACAGAGATTAAAAGCGCACTTACTATTTTTGGATACTTCGCTTTCTTGCGAAAGCTCAGTATGACAAAATTTAGGCTTTTGCTTGAATTTTGTGGTAAAGTTTGCTTAAATTTATGGATTGCCACGCTAGCCTTGTGGCTCGCTCGCAATGACAAAAAATTTTTACAAGCGAAAAAACATTTTGTTTCTGTTTTGTTAGCCTTTTTAGGATAAAATTGCTTTTTTAATGCTTAAAGCATTGCAAGACACTTAAAAAGGCGATTTGATGATAGACATTATGCAAATTCAGGCTATTTTGCCGCACCGCTATCCGCTTTTGCTGGTGGATAGGATTAGCGAGTTAGAGCTTGGTAAATTCGTGCGCGGATATAAAAATATCAGCATTTCAGACCAAGTTTTCAACGGGCATTTTCCAAATCACCCCATTTACCCGGGCGTTTTGATTTTGGAGGGTATGGCGCAAACAGGCGGTGTGCTGGCGTTTAAGAGTATGAGCGAGCAAGTAAATCCCGCTGAAAAGGTGGTTTATTTCACAGGCATTGACGCGGCGAAGTTTAGAAACCCCGTGCGCGTGGGCGATAAGCTCGTGTATGAAATGAATGTCGTCAAAAATCGCGGTGCGCTGTGGGTTTTTGAGGGCAAAGCCTTTGTTGATGACACTTTGGTGGCAGAAGCACAGCTCAAAGCGATGATAATGGATAGATGATGAGCGAAATTCATTCAAGTGCGGTTGTGGAAAAGGGGGCGATTTTAGGCGAAAATGTCATCATCGAGCCTTATGCTTTCATCGGCAAAAACGCTGTTTTGGGCGATGAATGCGTGGTAAAGCAAGGCGCACGCATACTTTCGCACACGACAATCGGCGCAAAAAGCCGAATTTTCTCTTATGCCATAGTGGGCGACATACCGCAAGACATTTCTTACAAGGACGGCGAGCTTGAAACAGGCGTGATAATCGGCGAAAATTCAACTATCCGCGAATTTGCGACTATAAATTCAGGCACAGCAAAGGGAGACGGCTTTACGCGCATAGGCGCAAATGCCTTTGTAATGGCTTATTGCCACATAGCGCACGATTGCAAGCTTGGAAACAATGTGATTTTAGCCAACAACGCCACGCTTGCAGGACATGTGGAGCTTGGGGATTTCGTTGTCGTGGGCGGGCTAACGCCTATTCATCAGTTTGTCAAGGTGGGCGAAGGCGCGATGATAGCAGGTGCAAGCGCACTTTCGCAAGACATAGTGCCTTTTTGCTTAGCTGAGGGCAACCGCGCAAAGATAAGAAGCCTAAATTTAGTAGGAATTCGCCGCCGTTTTGACAAAGATGAGGTGGAAAAAATCAACAAGGCTTATAAATTTTTATTCAAGCACAGCGACTTAAAAGCCGCAGCTAGCGAGATTTTGCCAAAGTGTGAAAGCGAAAATGTCCGCAAAATGTGTGAATTTATCTTAAACACCACGCGCGGAATTCCTGTTTATAGGGGTAGAGACGATGAGTAAGTGTAGTTTTTGTGGGACGCAGGGCGTTATCGCTTCGCAGCGGACGAGTTTGATGGATAAAATCCTACTCACTACCGAGTATCAGCACGCTTTTATTTGCGAAAATTGCGCGAAAAACGCTTATGAGGCGTTTTTTGGCGAGAGCAAAGGGGCTTTGCAAGCGCAAAAACCAAGCATTGAATTCAAAAATATCACGCCAAAAGAGCTTAAAGCGCACCTTGACAAGTATGTCATCGGGCAAGAGCGCGCTAAAAAGGTGTTTAGCGTGGGCGTGTATAACCACTACAAGCGCATTTTCAAGGCTATCACAAAGGACGATGACACTGAGCTTTTCAAATCAAACATTTTGCTCGTAGGTCCAACAGGTAGCGGCAAAACCTTGCTCGCACAGACTTTGGCTCGCTTTTTAGATGTCCCCATAGCCATTTGCGATGCGACTTCCTTAACAGAGGCTGGCTATGTGGGTGAAGATGTTGAAAACATACTCACAAGGCTTGTCCAAGCTGCTGATGGCGATGTGAAAAAGGCGCAAATGGGTATAGTTTTCATCGATGAAATCGACAAAATCGCCAGAATGAGCGAAAACCGCTCCATTACGCGCGATGTAAGCGGCGAGGGCGTGCAGCAAGCCTTGCTTAAAATCATTGAGGGCAGCCTTGTCAATATCCCCCCAAAAGGCGGGCGAAAGCACCCAAACCAAGATTTTATCCAAATTGACACTTCAAACATTTTGTTTGTTTGTGGGGGCGCGTTTGACGGCTTAGAGCAAATTTTAAAGCGAAAAGTAGGCGATAAAGTCGTGGGTTTTGCGAGCGAAAAGGACAAAAAAGACAAGAATTCATTGCTTGAAAAGATAGAGCCTGATGATTTGGTGCATTTTGGGCTTATCCCCGAGCTTATCGGTAGGCTTCATATCATCGCAAGCCTAAATGAGCTTGATGAAAAGGATATGGTGCGAATTTTAACCGAGCCAAAAAACGCTATCATCAAGCAGTATCAAAAGCTTTTTGCGATTGACGGCGTGAGTCTTAAATTTGAAGACGATGCGCTCAGCGCCATAGCCAAGCTAGCATTAGAGCGCAAGACGGGCGCAAGGGGCTTGCGAAGTATCATCGAAGAAATGATGATTGATTTAATGTTTGAGTTACCAGAGTTTAAAAATTATGATATAATCATCACCAAAGAAGTGGTGCAAAAAGGCGCAAAGCCTTTGTTCATCAAAACCAAAAAGGCGGTATAAAATGATTTTTGACCAAGTTGTGGGATTTTTTTCCAGCGATATGGGGATAGATTTAGGCACGGCAAACACGCTTGTGCTTGTCAAAGACAAGGGCATAGTCATCAACGAACCCTCAGTTGTCGCCATAGAACGCGACAGATACGGCGGAGGAAAGCCTAGAATTCTAGCTGTGGGCAAAGAGGCAAAAGAAATGGTCGGCAAAACCCCGGGCAACATAGAAGCCATTCGCCCGATGAAAGATGGCGTTATCGCGGACTTTGATATGACTGAAAAGATGATTCGCTATTTCATCGAAAAAACTCACCGCCGCAAGAATTTCTTGCGCCCGCGCATAGTGATTTCTGTGCCTTATGGCTTGACACAGGTGGAGCGAAAAGCCGTGCGTGAGAGTGCTTTAAGTGCTGGTGCTAGGGAGGTTTTTCTCATCGAAGAGCCTATGGCAGCGGCTATCGGGGCTGATTTACCCATACAAGAACCAAAGGGCAATCTCATCATCGACATAGGTGGCGGCACGACTGAAATCGGCGTAACTTCACTTGGCGGGCTTGTCATCTCTAAATCAATCCGCGTGGCGGGCGATAAGCTGGATTCAAGCATTGTGGCGTGGATGAAAACTCACCGCGGGCTTGTCATCGGCGATAGAACCGCTGAGGAAGTTAAAATCAAAATCGGCTCAGCTTTTCCTATGGACAAAGAGCTTTCTATGGGCGTTAAGGGGCGCGACCAAATCACAGGGCTTTTGCAACGCATAGAAATTACGAGCGAAGATGTCCGCGAGGCTATGCTTGAAAATCTCAAAGAAATCGCCGATGCCCTAAAAGAAGTGCTTGAAAAAATGCCAGCTGACTTAGCAGGCGACATAGTAGAAAACGGCATAGTGTTAAGCGGTGGCGGGGCTTTAATCCGTGGGCTTGACAAGTATCTATCAGAGACCGTTCGCTTGCCCGCTTATGTAGCTGATGAGCCACTTAAATGCGTGGCGCGTGGCACGGGCAGGATTTTAGAAGAGATAAAATTGTTACAACAGCTGACTAATGAAGAATAAAATTCGCTATTTGCTCATTGTATCTTTTTTACTCTTTATGTCCCTTTATTTTGGCGGGTTCGTAAAAAAGGGCGTGCTGGGTGTCAATGACCGCGTGATTGAGCAGTATTATAGTGCTAAAAACGCCGTTATTGACACCATCAACGAGCATTTTAACCAAGTCGAAGAAATCCGCTTTTTACGCGCTAAAAACGAGGCATTAGAGCAATCAAGCGCCTTGCTTTCTACCTTTGCAAACCAGCTCAATATGATTTTAGAGGACAAAAATTCCACACTTTACTACCCGCAAATTTCGCTTGTCAAAGCCATATCTTTCGTGCAAATCAGCAACTACACGAAAATTTGGCTGTCCTTTTCAGGCGCGCTTGCTGGCACGCGCAACCAAGGGCTTATCTTTCAAGGCTACACGGCAGGTATCGCTGTGGTAAAGGACGGGCGTTTGATGGGTATCTTGCAAGGCGATGAGGACTGCACCTTTTCCGTGTATGTGGGCAAAAAGAAAATTCCCGGTGTCGCGCAAGGGCGAAACGGCAGGGTTGTGGTGAAATTCATACCCAAATGGGAAAAGATAAATGTCGGCGATGAGGTGCTGACAAGCGGGCTTGATGAGATTTTTTTCAGCGGCGTGCCTGTGGGGCGCGTGGTGAGCGTTTTGAGCGAGGATATGTATCAAAGTGCCGAGCTTGAAACCTTCGCTAAAATCAACATTCCAAGCTATATGTATCTCATCGAAAGATTTTAGGTTAAATTCACACTTATCAAATTCGCCTTAAATTTGGCTATAATGTTTTGAAAATGTTTTAAGGAAAGCTTTGAGAATTCAAAAACTAATGCCGTTAAAACCTTATCATTTCATCATCTTGGTGTTTTTAGCCCTTTTTGTGTCAAATTTAAGGGCTTTGACGAGCTTTGAGCTACACAACATTGACAAGGCACACACGCAAGGCTACACGGGCAAGGGCGTGAATATAGGCATTATAGATAGCATTTTCAACCCAAACCACGAGCTACTCTTTGGTAAATTCCTTGAACCGCCGATAAACAACACCTACTCAGAACCCACAAACAATCACGGCAACCATATCGCTGGCATAGCCGCTGCGGTAAGGACGGACGGCGCAAATTACGGCGTGGCTTATAACTCCAAAATCGTGGCTTATGGAAATTTAGGAATGAGCAACTACTACACAGGCTTTGGCGCAATGCTTACCCACAATGTCAGAGTCATCAACAACTCGCACACCGCCTTTTATCCGCAGTTTGTCGAATTTGCCCGTCAAAATAACAGCATTTTAATCGTCTATGCAAGCGGCAATGACGGCGCACTCACGCCCACGCTCGCTGCTAAACACGGCACGGGCAGCGCAAAAAGTGGTGTCAGTGATGCGAGTTTTCCCGACACTTACTACAATCTTGGTGCTTGGCTTACGGTTGGCAATATCGATTCAAACTCTGTCAAACGCAAAGATGACGGCTCGCTTGAAGTTCTTGCAAGGGCAGTTGGCGGCAAATCCGCTTCTACAAACCTATGTCAAGGCGCAAGGGCTTACTGCGTAATGGCAGCTGGCACGGACATACTCTCAGCTGGCTATGCAAACGGCTCGCTTTATAAAGGCACAGGCACTTCACAAGCCGCACCAGCCGTAAGTGGAGTAGCCGCACTTTTGGCTGAAAAATTTCCCTTTTTAAACGGCAAACAGCTTGCTGATTTTATCTTAACCACTGCAAACAAAGACTTTACCGCACCCAAAGTAATCTATAAATACAACACAAACACAGGTTTATATGACATTATTTACATTGATAGCGAAATTCCAAAAATCGGTGGCACAAACGATAAGGCGCAAATTTTAAAGGATTTGCGAGCCGCTTATGTAATTTTTACCGAAGATAATTACAAAAACGCAAATGTCATCAAAATGAGCAAAGATGAAGTTTTCGGGCAAGGAATTGTCGATGCGCTGGCTGCTTTGCGTGGGCTTGCTATGATAGACATAAATCGCTTGGGCGAAAACGACATAAAGACTTTTAACGGCACGCAAGCAGCCTTTTACACGCTTGACACCAAAGGACACAACGCGCTTTTTGAAAACGACATTTCGCAAAGAACTTGGGACGCAAAATACCAAAATTCAAGCGTTCAAGCACAACTTGGCGCAAAGATGAAAAATTTAAACGCTGGCTTGATAAAAACAGGCACTGGCACTTTAAGCATAAGTGGAAATTTAAATTATTTGGGCGATACTATCGTGGAAAATGGCGAGTTAAGGCTGCTTGGCAAGGGCGCGACAAAGGTGAGAATGATGAGCGAAAATTTAGCGCAAAATGTAAATCCCCCCCCCCAGCTAGTTTTGTTTCATCAGTACCAAATTCGCCCCAAATTTCACGCCAAAATTCAAACGCTTTAAGCGTGGCAGGCAGCGTGCTAGTGCAAAAACAAGGCATTTTAAGCACGAGCGCAAATGTAAGTATAGCCAAAAATTTAGACAATGAAGGCGTTGTAAATGTCGGCTTAAACGCGCCAAGCCTTTTAAGCGTGGGCGGCAAATACAGCCAAAAGCAAAACGCCACGCTCAAACTCAGCTTTTTCGCCGACACGGGCGAAAATTCAGCCTTAAAAGCCACGACTTACGACATAAAAGGCGGCGCGCTTATCTACAAGCCGCTGAGCGCGAGCATAGCCGAGCGCACCCTTGTGCTAGATTTGCAAGGGCTTGAAAAGCAACTAGCAAATTTCACAACAATCACGCTTGATAACAGCGGATATGCCCTAAAATACGAGCTTTTGGACGACAACAAAACCCTACGCATCAGCGGCAAGCCAAACGCTTATGCGGATTTTAACGGCGCAAATGAAAGCCTAGCAAGTGTTTTAAGGGCAATGAGCGGAGCAAACATAAATGACGCTTATCAAAACTTTTTTAGGACTTTAAATGATATGAATTTTAACGACTACAAAACAACCTTACAAAGCCTTGATGACAAGGCGCATTTGGAGCAAAACGAGCAAATTCTGCTCTCACAAAGCAAAAACACGCTTGAAAATGTGCTTGAATTGCAAAATGCAAGCACGCAGTGGCTTTTAAAACCCCATTTTAGCGTGATAAAATCAAAAGACACGAACGCAAACCGCATAGGCACAAGCATTTATGCAAACAAAATCAACCCGCTTTCGACTTTTTCAGCCTTTTTGCATTATGACACGCTTTCAAACAAGGCGAGTCAAAAGGCAAATTCGCAAAGTTTGAGCTTGGGCGTAGGCGCAAAACAAGCTATGCAGGGCTTTGGGCTTTTTGGCGGAGCAAGCGTAGGCGGGGCTTTAAACAGCACGAAAACGGAGTCAAACCTAAGATACAACGCCCTTTTTGCCAACGCTTGGGCTGGGGCTGATACGAAGTTTGCGCTTTATGGCGCAAAGCTTGTGCCTACGGCTTTTGTGAGCTATCATCTCTTTTATCAAGGCAAAATTGATGAAAGCAAAGCGCTTTTCGCAAGGCAGATTGCGCCGACAAATTCGCATTTTGTATCGGCAAATGCGGGCGTGAATGTAAGGCAAAATTTAAACAAGGCTTTAAACGCAAGCGCTTATGGCTTTTACGAGCGGCGAATTTTCGGCAAAGAATTTCAAAATGAGGCTGAATTTAAGGATTTTTCGGGCAAATTTACGCAAAAAAGGGCTTTGGGTGTGGATTTTGCGCGCTTTGGGCTGAATTTAAATTACGAGCAAAAGCAAAGGCGCGTGGCAAGAGTGCCAAAAATGCGCAGAGTAGGCAAAATGCGTAATCTCACATACAGCACGCAAACGACTTATCGCACGCGATATTTCCTATCTTTGGGCTTTGAGAGCGAATTTAGCTTAAATGATGATGAGTATAAAGGCTTTGGAGCGAGTTTAAAAGCTGGGTTGAATTTTTGAAATTTAAGTTGAATTTTTAAAAATTTAAGGTGTGATTTCAACTCGCAACGATAAACGAAAAGAGCAAATGCTCGCCGTGCCATTTATCATTGAGAGCGGTTAAAACGGCGTGGCAAGCCATAATTAAAAAAAAGCAAACTTTGCCACAAAAATTCAAGCAAAAGCCTAAATTCTGTCAAATCGACTTATTTTTGTCATACTAACAAAGCCCTTTTCGTGCTTATAAATTTTGTCATATTGACTTATCATACCGAGCATAACAGAGTATTTATTTTGCATTGTCATACTGAGCGCAGCGAAGTATCCAAAGGACAAAACGCCCTTTCATCATCGAAAATTGATTTAAAAAAGACTTGCTTCATCAGCAAGCAATCACACCTTTTCCAAAAACTCAGCCATTATCGTGCGTTCAATGCCCCCAAAATTCACGCCTACCTTGCCTTTGTGTGCGCCCACAACTCGCCCTATGCCAAAGATTTTATGTTTTACCAAATCGCCCTTTTTAAAAGGCTCGTTTGCGCGAATATGATTGATTTCACTTAAAAAATGACTTTTTCTCAATGGTTGAAACCGTCTTACATTGCACGAACTTAAAAAAAGTTTCTTTTTTGCCCTTGTTATCGCCACATAGGCAAGTCTTCGCCCTTCTTCAATATCACTTTCACTTGGTTCAAAAGCGTCTTCGCCACGAAACATAGGAAAAAAATTATCCTCTTCAAGTCCTATGAGAAAAACAGCGTCAAATTCAAGCCCCTTGCTCGCGTGTATGCTCATCAAATATACGCACTCACCCTCTATGCCATCTTGGTCGCTTTGCAAAGAAATGTCATTTAAAAGCTCGTTGATACTTGAAATTTCGCCACTATCTACTTTTTCTTTAACATTAGCGTAAAATTCATTGATATTTCGCACTTTATTATCATCTCCGCTAATATCACTTTTATAGAATTCTTTGAGTTTTATTTTGTTTTCAAATTCATTTAAAAGTAACTTTATATCATCAATTTGACTTAAATACTCTATCGTATTGATAAATTTTTCCATTTCATTGTCAAGTTTTGCGCTAAAAAATTTCGTTCCTTGCAGGGCGCAAAGTGTCTCAAAAAGCGGTAAATTCAGCTCTTTTGCCTTACTTTGGAGCTTTTTAAAACTCGTTTCGCCAAAGGCGCGTTTGGGTTTGTTGATGATTCGTTTTAGTGAAAAATCATCGTTGTGATTAAGCAAAAAGCGCAAATAAGCGATGATGTCTTTTATCTCAGCGCGCTCATAAAAACGCATTCCGCTTAAAATTTTAAAAGGAATTCTTGCTTTCATTAACGCTTCCTCAAACGCAAGAGAAAGCGCATTTATACGATATAAAATCGCAATTTCACTAGGTCTAATCCCGCTTTGCAGGAGTTCTTTTATGTAAGAAACCACTTTCTTACTTTCTTCTTTTTCATTTTCATTTTCTAAAATTTCAATTTCATCGCCGTTTTCTTTTGTGCTGATGAGTATTTTTCCAAGCCTTTTTTTATTATGTGAGATAAGTGCATTTGCTGCTTTTAGTATAGTGTCTGTCGAGCGGTAGTTTTGTTCGAGTTTGACGAGTTTGACATTGTGAAATTGCTTTTGAAAATTTAAGATATTTTCGATTTTTGCCCCACGCCAAGCGTAAATGCTTTGGTCATCATCGCCTACCACAGCGATATTTTCGTGAGTGGTGCAAAGTTTTTGTAGAATTTGAAATTGTAATTCGTTCGTGTCTTGATACTCATCAACCATTATGTAGTGGTATTTTGCGCTTTGTTCTTTGGCGAAATTTTCATCAGCGTTTAAAATGTTATATGAAAGCAAAAGCAAATCATCAAAATCTACATAATTGTTTTTTAATAAAGCATTTTGATAAGCTTCATAATATGTCGGTTGATTTTGTAATTTTATTTTTTCGCTTTCATTTAAGGTATTATTTTTATAATTTGAAATTTCGTTCAGTATCGTTGAAGTGCGTGTTTTATCGTATTCATACATTATAGATTTGATAATTTTCTTTTGGTCGTCCGTGTCAATCACCACAAAATCATTCTTTCGCCCAAGCCTTTCAATGTAAAGGCGCAAAAACATAAGCCCAAATTTATGAAAAGTGCAAAGCAAGGGGTTTTGCCCAGCATTGTGCGTGAGTAAATTCAAAGCCCGCGTTCTCATCACGCTTGCGGCTTTGTTGGTGAAAGTAAGCGTGAGCGTGTTTGTCGCGGGAATGCCCACTTCATCGATGAGATAAGCAAGTCGCGTGGTGATGGTTTTGGTTTTGCCACTGCCCGCACCTGCTAAAATCAGCATAGCCCCGTCTATGTGGGCGGCTGCTTCTTGCTGAGCCTTGTTTAATCCCGCGAAAATACTCATTTTTTAAGGCTGTCTTTGTTTTTGGGGTTGTTTAAAAAGATATTCATCGAATTTTGCGCGCTTTTTTTCTCGCCGCCTTGATAAAAGCTAAAATTCACAAAAATAATGTCGTTTTCAACCTGAATTTGCGTTATCGCGCCCAAATCCACGCTCACAAAAGTGGCAAAGTCATTTGGTCCAAAACCAGCGTGGAAAGTCATCTTAAATTTGTCAAGCTCAATGCTCTCAAAGGTATAACCAGCCAGCACAAACAGCACCAAAGGGTTTTTGCTTGGGTCCAAATCCTTTGGCAACTGCGGCTCATAGCTACAAAATTTGGTATTTGCCACAATGCTAAATTCGATTTTAAGCTCCATAAGCCTTGAAACAATCTCATAACAATGCCCTTGCATAAGGCTTATAAAGCCCTTGTCTTTAAGAATTTTTTCTATCATTTTCGCCCCGCTTTTTGTTTTTGTGTGATTATATATTATTTGGATTAAAATTTACTTACAATCTAACAATAATCATCAATAGAATCTCCACCCATCCATTCAAGCCCTTGTGCGAGTGTCCATTGTTTGTATGCTCCGTTTTTTTCAAAGAAGCTACCAAGATTTATATGAATGAAAAAATTATTTTCGTAGATGACTTGTGCGAGTGCGTAAGGTTTGATAGCTGATTCATCAAATTTGCAAACGATAAGTATTGAATTTTTATCTTTGAAAAAAGCAAATTCTAAAATACTTGCTGAATTGTTTTTGTTTTTTGAAAATGTAGCCCCTTTTTCTAAATTTTTAAAATAATCCTCCAAAGGCGTGTTACTAGCTTGTTTTGGACATAATGGAAATTCTGTTGGCGTAGTCCAAAAGCGTTGTTTAGCTATATTGGGCAATATAGCTTGTATGTCATAATCTGCTATGTTAAAATTGAGCTCATTTTGCACAATCTCTTGCTGTCTTGCTTTTTCTCGTTCGCGGGAGTGTCTTAAAAAATCTTGTTTTGCTTTTTGCATTTCTTCTAATTTAGGAATTAACTCTTTATATATTGTTTTTTCTGTTTCTGCAATATAACCGCAATTTATATGGATAAAAAAATTATTTTCGTAGATTATTTTCGTAATGGCATAAGACTTTTTATTTTTTGTTTTAACCTGACAAAGCACAAAAATCGTGTCTTTACTCTCATTCATCTCAAATTTTATTATGCAAGATGAATTGAATTGATTTTTTGTCAAATTAGCGTTTCTTTTTAGGTTATTAAAATAATCCTCCAAAGGCGTGTTACTAGCTTGCTTTGGACATAATGGAAATTCGCTAGCCGTTGTCCAATACCGCTGCACTGCTATATTTGGCGATAAGGCTTTTATATCATAATTGTTAATTTCTTGCGGATAAATGGGTTTATAAATCCATTCGTCCATTTTATTTGTCGCTAATGAATGCGATTTGCTTTTTTGCGATGATAAATGTTGTAAATTTGTTAGGCAATTTTGTGCTTCTTCAACGCTTACATTTCGCATCCACTCTATATTTTTGTCGTTATTTTTAAAGGTTATGTTTCTTAATATCTGCGGATTTTCCAAAAATGCCCTTATGCTCCCACAATAATACTCAATTTTGCTCCGCGTGATAGGATTAAGCAAAGCATTTTCAAGCCTTGTTAGATACCTTAAATTTTCTGGGCGGTTGTTTTGGCGATTTGTATCTATATGGTCTGTGATATGCTCTTTTGTTGGTGGCTCTCCATAAAAAGCAAGCGCGACAATCCTATGCACTCTGGCATTCCCTATATGCAAGTAGCCATTTTGTAAATTTTTCTTGCCAAAAGTCCAAATGTTATCTAATTTTCGCGCCTTTTTACCCGCTTGCGTGTGTCGCAACACCGCGCCATTATCCCTTACCGAATAATGCTCGCCTTTATAAACGCACTCTTTAACTTGTGAAAAATCATTGATTAGACTCATTGTTTTACCTTTTAAATTCCTAATTTTATCATTTCAGCCTCAAAAACTCGCTTACTAGCTTTTCTATCTCTTTTATGCCAAGTTGCCAAAAATTTTTGTCCTCTATGTCAAAGCCAAAAAGCCCCACAAGCTCTTTTGGGCTTTTGCTGCCGCCAAGACTTAGCATTTGCAAATAGCGCGCCTTAAAGTCCTTGCACTCGCCACTTTTATAAAGCCCGTAAAGTGCCAGCACAAGTAGCTGAGCGTAAGCATAAGCGTAGCAGTAAAAGGGCGTGTGGATAAAGTGCGGTATATAACTCCACCAAAGCCTATAATGCGGGCTTAGCTTGACGCTTTCGCCAAACATTTTTTTGCTCTCTTTAAGCCAAATTTCGCCAAATTCAGCCTCGCTAAGCTCGCCCTTGTGCGCGTGAATTTCGCGCTCAAAGGTTGTGAAATTGATTTGCCTGTAAAGCGTGGCAAAAATGTCTTCTAATTTCGCCGCATAAAGCCCGATAAGCTCGTCTTTTTTAAGCTCATTTTTCATATAGTCAAAAACAAGCATTTCAGCAAAGACAGAAGCCGTCTCAGCCGTGGTAAGCGGGGTGTCTTGGTTTAAAAAACTCACCTTGTAGCTTAATTTTTGATGAATAGCGTGTCCTAGCTCGTGCGCTAGGGTAAATAAATCCCGCCTGCGCCCCGTGAAATTCAGCATCACAAAGGGGTGCGCATCGCTTGTAGTGGAGTGCGAAAACGCCCCGCCTTGCTTGTTTGCGCTTGGATACACATCAACCCAGCCATTTTCAAACGCCATTTTAGCCGTGCTTGCAAACTCACTTGAAAAGGCTTCAAAGGCTTTAAGCACGATTTTTTGGGCTTTTGGATACTCTATGCTTATGTCCTTGCCAACAGGCGCGTATCTGTCATAATCTTTAAGCGTTTTAAGCCCTAAAATTCGCTTTTTGCGCTCGTAAAAGGTGCTGACAAGATGAAAGTTTTTTTCAGTCGTTTCGATGAGCGAATCCACGCTCGTGCGCGAAATTTGGTTGCTTATGTGGCGCGCTTCTTCGGCGTTTGCGTATCCTCGCAGCTCATCAAGGCTCTTGCGCTCGGCTTTTATCATATTAAAAATGTAGCTAAGAAGAGGGACATTTTTTTTCAAAACCTTGCTAAACGCCTTTGCAGCGGCTTTTCTGTCCTTTCTGTTTGCGCTGTAAAGTTTGCTTAAAATCTCTTCTTCGCTCAAAATTTCGTCCCCAAAAGGCACTTTTATGCGGCTCATCGTTTCATCAAAAAGCCGCCCAAAAGCACTTGCGCCCGTGCTTGACATAAAGAGCAAGATGCGTTCTTCTTTTTGGCTTAAATTATGCTTTTTGTTTTTGATGAGATTTTGCAAGTAAAATTCATAGCCAGCACACTCTTTGATGAGCATTTGCGCCTTGTTTTGGCTGATTTGGCAAAATTCTAGCTCGAAAAAAAGCAGATTTTCCTCCGTTTTTTTGCACTCGTTTTCAAATTTCGCATACAAAGCGCCATTTGCCGTGTCCTTTGCAAAGCGCAAATACGCATAGCTCATCACTTTGGCAACGCCACAAGCAATTTGCTCGAACTCTTTTAGGGCGTTTAAAAACTCCACGCTTTTAAGCTCGCCAAGCTTGTTTTCATAAATGCCCCTAAATTTCTTTGAATGCTCTTGCAAAGCCTGCAAATACGCACTCGCACTTCTTTCACTCTCAAACAAATCCTTTAAATTCCACTGCATTTTGTGTCCTTTTTTGATGATTTTTCTTAAAAGTATAGCAGATTGAATTAAATTTTGTAAATTCAAAGCGCATTTGACTTAAATTTTTTGCTAAAACGGAGAAATTGAAAAGCTATTTTAAAGCAAAAATTTGCTAAATTTCACTCGGTTTTTGCTAAAATTTTGCTAAAATTCAAGGCGCAGTTTCGCAAAAAACATAAAAGCAACAAAACAAAAGCATAAATAACAAAAAGGCAAAAAAACAAAAGCGCAAAAACAACAAAATAGTGCAAAAAATAAAACAAAAGCTAAAAACAAGGCAAACGGAGCAAAAATTGATAGAAGATATCATTCATCAGCAGACTTTAACCGACTTAAAAATCCTGCTCGCTGTGGCGTGCTGCTTGCTTTTTTCGCCATATCTGGCGAAATTTTTGCGCCTGCCGACTTCTGCTATGGAAATCATTTTAGGCTCGCTCATAGCGACCTTTGGCTTTACTTTGCAAAGTGCGAATTTCGAGCTTTTGGCGAAAGTGGGCTTTTACTACTTAATGTTTATGGCGGGTATGAAGGTGAATTTGCGCGTGTATTTCACGCTTGGGCGGAGTTTTTTTAGGCGCACGCTCCTTTATATCGTGCTTTTGTATGCTTTAAGCGGCGTTATCGTTTATATTTTCGGCGTTTCGCCCGTGTTTATCATCATCTTGCCCGTGATGAGCGTGGGGCTTTTGTCGATTTTGTTTAAAGAATTTGGCAAAAACTGCGAATGGCTCAACACCGCTATGCTCGTGGCTATCTTTGCTGAGGTTATCTCTATCGTCCTGCTTACCATAGTTGGAGCGTTTTTACACAGCCACAACGCCCTTGAAGTCGGCAAAAGCCTAGTGTATCTTTTTGTATTTTTGATTTTGTGCTGGTTTGGCTTTAAGGCTTTGCGGGCGGTGTTTGTGTGGTATCCAAACCTGCGCACCATCATTATGCCGTGGCAGGACAAGGACGAAAAGGACATTCGCTTTTGTATGGGCATTTTTATACTCATCATCTGCGCGATGATTTTTTCGCGCCTTGAAATCGCGCTTGGTGCTTTTATCGCTGGGGCTTTCATCGCTACATTTTTCAACCACAAAAAAGACTTAGAACACAAGCTCGCGGGCTTTGGCTTTGGCTTTTTGATACCGATTTTTTTCATCTACATAGGCTCGACTTTTGACTTGAATTTGTTGCTTGATTTAGCCGTGCTTGAAAGCGCGCTTTTTATGTTTTTTGCTATGCTTGCGCTGCGCCTTTGCGGTGCTTTGGTGTTTTTGCGTAAATTTGGGGCGAAAAACACCCTACTTTTCGCGCTCAGCCACTCGATGCCGCTCACCTTACTCATCGCCACGGCGACTCTGTCTTACAAGGCTGGTATCATCAACCACACGCTTTACTCGGCACTCATTTTAACGGCTTTGCTTGAAGCCGTGCTTGTGATGAGCGCGATTCGGCTCATTTTTTATCACAAAAAGCCCTAGTTTTCTAAATCCTGCACGACTTTGGCGAAGTATTCTTTGAGCTTTTCGCCTGTTTTGTTAGCGACAAAGGTGTATTTCTCGCGCCCGTCCTTAATAGGCGGGACTTTGAAGTTAAAGCGAAACCTTTTGTGCTGCACCGTTTTGTTGCCCTTTAAGCGCAAAATTTTGTAGCGCACATTGATATAAGCCATTTCCTGCGTGCCAAAAAACCAGCTTGTTTCGTCTTTAAGCAAGCACTCGTTAAACACCACAAGCAGTATGAATTCGGGCTTTTTGACATACATTCTGTCAAAACTTGTCTCCAAATCAAGAAGCGGGGAGATGAAAAACTGCTTTTCGTGCTCGTTTTTGTCAAGCTTTTTGAAATTCGCCGCTGTTTCGTAAAGGGTGTTGTTTTGAGTGTTTAAAAGCTGCACGCTTTTGTCTGAATTTGCTTCGTTGATGAATTTTTCAAAGATATTTTTCAAAAATTCATCACCGCTTATGCTTAAATTCTCAAATTCCAAGTGCAAATTCTCATTATAGCCCGCAAACAGCACGAAATCCTTGTCCGTGTCCTCATACTGCAAGTAAATATCGTTTCTTGCAAGCTCGGCTGAGCTGTCAAAGAGCGGTTCTTTGGGCTTTGTGCTGATATCAACTTGCTGCAAGTCTATAAGCTCGAATTCCTCTGGCACATAAATTTTAATCACCATTTTGTGCGTGTATTCGTTGATGTCGCCCTCATCGGCAAAGGCGACAAAGGCAAGCAGCAAGGCGGCAAGTTTCACGGCTTTCATTTTTCCCCCAAAAAAATGGTTATTTTACAACAAAAAAGTGAATTTTTAAATTTCAAGGCGTTTAAATTTAGCTTAAATGATGATTTGCCTTGCGAATTTAGCTTGTGAAAGGGCGATAAAATGCTCGCAAAGAAAGCCCTGCTCGTTGTAGCTTAAAAAATCATCGTCTTTACTCTTTGAATTTGCAGCGTTTTGCAAGGCTTGTGCGTTAAATTTTCCCATAAATCCACCGCTTTTATTAAGCAAAAAGTCCCCAGCCGCTATGTCCCAAGAGTGTAAGTTTTCAAAGCGATGATAAACGCCCGCTTTGCCGTCAAGTAAGGCGATGAATTTAAGCGCGGAGCTGATTTTCGTGGGCGTAAGCGCGTTTTTAGCTAAAAATTCAGCATTTTTTTCGTTTGGGTGATGCACGCTTACCAAAGCGACATTTTTGTGCGCTTCAAAGTTGCCTACACAAAGGGGTTTGCCGTTTTTGTAAAGCACGCTTTCTTTGTGAGCGTAGTAAAGCTCATTTGTGCTTGGCTTAGCGATGACGGCTAAAATAGGGCGTTTGTGAGCAATCAACGCAACCAAAACGCAGTATTCATCGCTACCCTTGATGAAACTCTTTGTCCCATCAAGCGGGTCGATGAGCCAAAAAGCGTCTAAATCCTTGCGCTTTTCATAGGCAAGTGGCTGTTCTTCTGAGCAAATGGCTAGCCCGCTTTGAGCGAGTTGGGCGCATAAAATTTCATTTGAAGCTAAATCCGCCGAGCTTAAAGGCGAGCCGTCATCTTTTTGCCAAATTTCAAGGTTTTTTTTCGCTGCCAAAATCGCCGCACAAGCCTTTTGCGTGGCATTTAGCGCAAGGTTGAGCAAGAAGTTTAGGTCCATTTTTATCCTTTACTTCTTGCATTATAGCGATTTTGTTTAAACCCTTTCTTTCTCGCCGACATAAAGTTGTCGTGGGCGCGTGATTTTCAGTGTCTCTTGCTCTTTTAGCTCTATCCACTGCGCTATCCAGCCCGGCGTTCTGCCGATGACAAAAAGCACGGCAAACATTTCGTTTGGAATTCCAAGTGCTTTAAGGATAAGCCCGCTGTGAAAATCCACATTTGGATATAAATTTCGCTTGACAAAATACTCATCATTAAGGGCGATTTCTTCGATGCGTGAAGCCACTTTGATGAGATTTGTGTCAATGCCGATTTCATCGATGAGCTGGTCGCGCAGTTTTTTAAGCACCTTTGCCCTTGGGTCAAAGTTTTTATACACGCGGTGTCCAAAGCCCATAAGCCTAAATGGGTCGTCTTTGTCCTTTGCTTTTTTGATAAACTCATCAACTCTATCAGGCGTGCCGATTTGCTCTAACATTCTTATCACGCCTTCATTTGCGCCTCCGTGAGCGTGTCCCCAAAGTGCGCCTATGCCCGCACTTATACACGCGTAAGGGTGAGCGTGTGTTGAGCCAACGGCGCGCACGGTCGAAGTGCTGGCGTTTTGCTCGTGGTCTATGTGGAGCATAAACACAGTATCAAGCGCCTTTACTTCGATAGGGCGCAGCTCCACATGGTCGTAAGGATAAGTGCGCAGCATATACAAGAAATTTTCAGTAAAGCCGCGGTCTAAATTTGGATACGCCATAGGAAAGCCGTTTTTGTAGCGATAAGCAGCCGCTGCAATGGTAGGCATTTTAGCCACTATGCGCGCTGCCATCTCCATATACTCAGCCTCAATGTCCATATTTAAATGGTCTGGATAAAAAGTCGAAAGCGATGAAACCGCCGCTTGCATAACCGCCATAGGATGAGCATTATCAGGGAAAGCGTCAAAAATCTTGTGCATACCCTCGTGGATAAACGAACGCTTTTTAAGCTCATAGCGAAAGTCCTCAAAACGCTTTTCATCGGGCAAAGACTTGTAGAGTAGCAAATGCACCACATCTAAAAAGCGCTTATGCTCGGCTAGCCACTCGATAGGATAGCCTCTGTGCATCAAAATGCCGTTTTCGCCGTCTATGTAAGTGATGTCTGACTTACAAGTTGCCGTTGAAGTAAGCCCCTCATCGTAGCTAAACATACCTGCTTGCTTGTAAAGGCTGCTTATATCGATAACGCTTGGACCCATAGTGCCGTCAAGTATGGGAAACTCGTAACTCTTGCCGTTTCGGTTGTCGGTTAGGGTAACTGAATTCTGTGCCATTTTTGTTCCTTTTTTGTGATTTTATAAGCATATATTAACAAAAATTCTTAAAATTTCAAATCATTTTACTCTTTTTCGTCAAATTTTGAGTATAAAAGTAACAAATTTTTTATATATTTTCACTTTTTGATAAACACAAGGGACAAAACGCTGTTTTAAGGACAAATCAGGCAAACTCATTTTACCCCAAATTTGTTTTAAATTTTATCTTGTCTATTTTGCGCTTTTAAATTTGAGTTTAAAATTTGCAAAATCGCTCAAATCACCACCACTTCGCGTTCTAAATGCAAGCCAAATTCATCAAACACCCTTTTTTCGGCTAGTTCGATGAGATAAATCGCGTCCTCAAAGCTGGCGTTTTTGACATTGATGAGAAAATTTGCGTGTTTATCACTTATCATCGCACCGCCTTTTTTCAAGCCTTTAAGCCCCACAGCCTCCACTAAACGCCCCGCAAAATCGCCCTTTGGGTTTTTAAAAATCGACCCAAAGCTCGCTCCACTTGGTTGGTTGTTTCGCGCACTCTTTAAAAGCTCATCTTTTTGCGTGTCAAAGCCAAATTTAAGCCTGAATTTCGCGCTAAACATAGCTTCGTTTATGGGGCAAAAGCGGTAGCTAAAAGCGATTTCTTCGCGCAAAAGCTCGCTTTTAGCTAAATTTACGCTCAGCAAATTTGCACTTATGCACTCATCTTTAAGCCCAGCGTTCATTTTCAAAAGCCCGCCAAGTAGCCCGGGTATCTTACGCAAAAACTCCAAACCGCCTAAATTTCGCTCTTTACAAAAGCTGTGGATTTTGCTAGCCCTTGTCGCGCAGCCGATTTCAAGCACGCAAAATTCAGCATTTTGCTCTAAAATTTCAATAAAGTCAAAGTTTTTTCCCAAAATGCCAAGCGTTTTTGGAGCAGGCGAAACGAGCAAGTTGTTTGCTCCGCCGATGATAAAGCCGCTAAATTCAGCCCTTTCATCAAGCACGGCTACTTCGTAAGTCCCGCCTATGCGCACCGAGCTGTATTTGGCAAAGTCGATTTTCATCGTATGAGCGCGGGGATTTGGTTAAACAGCCCCGTGGTAAAGTCCATCATCATATTCATCATCCACGGCATTATGAAGATGAGCACCACCACGACAAGCAGGATTTTAGGCACAAAAGAAAGTGTCATCTCGTTGATTTGCGTTGTGGCTTGAAAGATAGAGATGATAAGCCCCGCAAAAAGCCCAGCCAGCAGCATAGGCAAAGAAAGCATTAAGGTTATCTTAAAGGTTTGCACGCCCAAAGCCACTAATGAACTCTCCATTATCCACCTTTTTGCGAGCTTTTGCGCCGTGTCGCGCCAAAGCAAATCGCCTTAAATTTCGCATAATGATAGCATAAAAACTTGAATTTGCGTTGAGAAAAGAAAAAATTTGGTGCATTTTTTAAAACGAACGGCGAATTTTAAAATGAGTGGCAAAAATTGAGTGCGAATTTGTTTCAAATTTACACGGACGGAAAAATTTTTTGCAAATTTTTGCAAATTTTCTTATCTCATTTACTTTCTGTTGGGGGGGGGGGCTTGTATTATTAGCTTATCTTAAATTTTTTAGACTTTTTTGTGTAAAAAAGGCTTGAAAATTTAGAAATTCATCTCAAAGGACTCTTATGGGTATCAACAAAATGGCTTTAAGCCTCGCAGTGGCTGGGGTTTTAGGTGCTAGCAGTGCGCTGGCTGAACAAAGTGGCGCTTTTATCGGAGTGCAAGCTGGTTTTGGAACATCAAACTACAAGATTGATGCAAATCCTAGTGCGGAAGCTGATTTCAAAGGATTGAGATACGGCATTATGTTTGGGCAGAAGGGATTTTCGAGCGATTATCCTTATTTTGGCATTCGCTATTATATTTTGGGCGATTATGGTGTCTATAAATTCACGGATATCGAAACATTTGAAATCAACACCTTTAATTTAAGTGTAAATTTAGACGCACTTTTCAATTTTCTCTCGTTTGGCGATGATTTTGAGCTTGGTGTCTTTGCTGGCGTTTGGGTTATGCTTATCACAAAGTGCCGATTAGTGAGATGATAGTGAGTGGCTTTGATGCTGGTGTCAATCTCGGTGTAAGGGGTAACATTGCCCAAAATCATAGCATAGAATTCTATACTCACTTTGGTTTTATAGAGCAAGAAGTAAAAACCTATGCTGGTTTTATATCTGTTGCCGAAAAAGTCAGCCAACCTTATCAAGCTGGAATTCGCTATGTTTATACCTTTTAAATGCTGAATTTTGGGCTTTTGGGTTGCACTTTTTGCAAGAAAAAGGCAAGGCTTTGGGCGCAAACACCTTTTAAAGCCCTAAATTTAAGGGTTTAGCCTTGCCTGTGAAAAGGACAAGCCGCAAAGCTCATCTCCACAGCACAAAAGTGCTGGTGCGTGGTGCTTAAATGCTTGATGAGCGCGCCTTTTTGCTTGTCGTTGTCGTGCAAGATGAGTTCTTTGTTAAGATAGGCGATTTTATCGGCATAGCCAAGCACTAAATTTATGTCGTGGCACACTACGATGACGCCCACGCCGCCCTTGTGTAGGGCGTTTAACAGCTCAAAAATCTCCACAGAGCTTTGAGAGTCAAGGCTGGCGGTAGGTTCATCAAGGATTAAAAGCTGACACTTGCTCACCAAAGCCCTTGCGATAAAGGCTTTTTGGCGTTGTCCGCCGCTTAACTCGCTGATTTTTGCTTGCGCAAATCCGCTCAAACCTACTTTTTCAAGGGCTTTGATGGCTTTTTCTTTGTCCTTTTTGCTGTAAAAGCCAAATTTTTTTGTCCCCAAAAGCCCCATCAAAACGAGTTCGAGCGTGCAAATAGGAAAATCGTCATTCGCATTTAAATTCTGTGGGACATAGCCTAGTGCGCCTTTTTTCAGGCTCAAATGCACGCTTTTGCTTTTGATAAGCCCTAAGATTAGCTTTAAAAGCGTGGATTTACCGCCTCCATTTGGTCCTATGATACCTAAAAAGTCCTTATCATCGTAGTTTAAATTCACATTTTCAAGCACAGGCTTGTTTTCATAGGCAAAATTTAGATTTTGTATGCTTAAAATTTGCATTAAAATACCCCCGATTGAGCGTTAAAAAATATAAAAGCCCCAAGTGCCAGCATAAAGAGCAGTGCAAAATACTCCAAAGCATTAGAAACTCTTTGTGTTTTCGCGCTCAAACGCACCTTATGCGCGATAACAGCGGCAACAAACACGACACAAGTCATTCCAAGTGCGATACAAACGGCACTCAAAAGGGCTGCGCTAAAACTCACTTCATAAGCGAGCAAAAATACAAGCACCATTGTAGGACAAGGCACGATTCCAGCGGCAACAACAATGGCTAGCTCTGAAAAATCGGCTTTCTTAAAAGGTATTGTAGCGAAATTTGTGCCTTTTTTAGTCGCATTTTGTGGGCGAAAATTGAAATTGTTTATATTTGTTTTTAAAGGGCTTTGATTTGTCAAATTTATCACGCTTTGCCCTTTACAAGCAGGACAAGAACAGCCTTTTGAATGTGGTTTGAGTATCTTTTTGCTTAACAAAAACAAGGCTACAAAGATGATAAGCGTGCTTGAAATTTGCGTGATGATGACATTTGCATTGTTTGCAAGGCTTTGCACCACGACTTTTAGCACTACAAGGGCTATGCTTACGAGCAAAAAGGCGCTCAAAATATGCACTATGCCGACTTTTAAAGCAAAGCTAAACGCCTTTATGTAAGAGCTTTTGTGTGCTAAAAAATACGAGCTAGTAAGCAGTTTAGCGTGTCCGGGCGCACTAGCGTGAAAGATACCATAAGCAAAACTTACGCCCATTAGGGCTAAAAAGCCCATAAATCCACTTTCTCCGTTTATATAAGCCTTGATGAGTGCGATAAATTTAGCGTTAAGAGCGAGTGCCTTTTGCCAAAATTTATCCCAAAGGCTTGAATTTTGGGTGTTTGTGTCTTGTTTTAATGGTGCATTGTCAAGGCTTTTTTGGTTTGTAAGCTCTTTTTTAGGGCTTTGTGGCGCATTGTTTTGATTTACATTTGATGGCAAGGCTTGCACCTTGCTAAAATTTATGACATTTGCGTTGAGATTGCCTACCAAATAGCCATTTTCCAGCGCAAAAGGCTCAGGCTGTAAAAAGAAAAAAGCAAAAAAGCCCTCATCATCTTGCACTTTCAAGCCAAAGCGTTCATCGGCGTTAATGCTCACGCCAAGCTCGTAGCGATAGCTCAACTCGTTGTTTTTGATAGTAGCTTCATAGCTTTTGAGCTTGAATTTAGCGGGTTTTAGCGTGTCATCATCTGCTACAAATACCTGTGTGAGATGATTTCGTGGCAGCACATAATCAATAAGTGCTGCTTTTATAGCCTTTTGTTCCTTTGTGTCTAAATTTTTATCATCATTAAAATCATAATTTTGCAAAAGCATATCATTAAATTCCTTTGAAAAGCTCCATTCAAAGCTTATGCTTTCGATTTTATCCTTATTTGCTTTAAAGCCTACGCTAATGTGCGTTGTGGGCGTATAAGCCGCACAAAGCGCACAAGCATAAGCATTTATGCTAAAAAATGCAAACAAAAAGGCTATAAAAAGGCGTTTCATTGAGCTATTTTCTTTGCGATTTCGAGCAAGTTTTTGCTGTAATCATCGCTTAAATGATTTAGCTCTACAACACTTGCTTTAAGCTCTTTGGCAAGGGACTTTGCCGCATTTTGAGAAAAGCCTTTTTGCACGAAAATAGTTTTAATGTTTTCTTTTTTTGCCACGCTTATAAGCCTTTGCAAATCCTTTGTTTTTGGCTCTTTGCCCTCAATCTCCACAGGAATTTGCACCAAATGATAACGAGCAGCAAAATACGCTAAACTTGGGTGATAAATGATGAATTTTTTGTTTTTGCTCTTTTCAAAAAGGGCTGAAATTTCAGCGTTTAAAGCGTCAAGCTCGGCTTGAAATTGAGCTAAATTTGCTTCATACAAGGCTTTGTTTTGCGGATACTTGGCGATTAGGGCTTTGGCTATGATGCTTGCTTGAATTTTCACTAAAATCGGGTCAAGCCAAATGTGCGGGTCCTTTTCGCTGTGTGTTTTGTGTGAGTTTGAATGCTTGTGTGTGTGGTGTTCGTAAGCATTGTGCGTGTGTGAGTTTTTATTGTTAAGCTGTGAATTTTCGCCACTCAAATGAGCGTGAGCGTTTTCATCGTGGCTTGATTTGTGAGCGTTTTCGCTGTGTTCGTGCGAAGTTGCTAAATTTCGCAAATCCTTGCCCGTGTCGATAACTTGCAAATGTGCGAAGTTGCTTTGAAATTTGTCCGCAAAAATTCGCTCAAATTCAAGCCCTATGGTAAAGTAAATGTCGCTTTTTTCAAGCTTTTTCATCGTGGCGGGCTTAAAGTCAAAGTTGTGTTCATCGGTGCTTGCTGGGATTATGACATTTATGTCAAGGGTGTTAGCGGCGATTTTTTCCACAAAATACTTTTGCGGCGGTATGCTTACGCTCACAAGTGGCTTTGCGAAGCCACAAACTAAACCGATGGCGAGCAAAAAAATGCTCTTGTGTAGAATTTTAGACATTTCGTCTCCTTTGTAGAAAATTTTTACGGAGCGAATTTTATAATGATAAGGTTAATCAAAGTTAATTTAAGCCTTGCAAGACACAAACAAGGCTTGAAATTCAAGCCTTAAATTCACTCTTTAATGAGCGGTAAATTTGAGAGTAATTCTTTGAGTTTGATTTGCACCTTTGGCAAATGCTCGGCTACGCTAAGCCCTACGACTTGGGCGTTTTGGCTTATTAAATTTATAGCATTTATCACATTTTCCACGCTTAAAATGCCTGTATTGCCAACGGCTGCGTAAAGTTCTTTGGGGTCTAAAACATCTAAATCAAGATGAATGAGTGCTTTTTTCGCCCCGCTTTTTGCCAGCCACGCGCGAATTTCACTCATCGCCTTTGCCTCATTAGCGAGTATATCTTTGCCCCAAATGGCTTGTATGCCTAAACTCTCGCGCCTGTCGTTATAGTGCTGCGCTTCGTTTAAATTTAACCCTATAAAAAGGACATTTTGCGGCTTTATGTGAGCAGGAAGTGCAAATTCATCGCTTAAAGTTTTGTCCCCAACTAAGGCACTCACCGCCATTGCGTGATAGCCCTTGTAAAAATCGTCCCCAGCCACGCCCAAATCAGGGTGCGCATCAATCCAAATCATCGCTACTTCGTCCTTGTATTTTTCAGCAAGATAGCTAAAAGGCGCGACAGATACGGCGCACTCGCCCCCAAGGGTAAGAATTTTGGCTGGATTTTTAGCCCGCAAAAGCTCAAAAGCCTTTTTAGTTTGCTCTTGCAAGATGAATTTGTCGATAATGCCATCTTGTGCTAGTCTTTTGCCACTCTCATCGCTTTCATAATCCACGCTAATAGGCACTACGGCGGTGTTTTTGTCTAAATCCGCATTTAAATTTGAAACGAGCAAATTTAAAATTTGCGCGCCCAAAACATAGCCTTTTGCCGCCTCGCTTGGCTTTAAATCCTTGAAAAACGCCGCTATATCCCCGCCTTGCCACTGCGGATAAACTAGCTTTAAAGTCTCATTTTGCATTGTTTGCTCCTTTGCTTTGTCTTGGCTTGAAACCTTGTCTTTGGCTTGTGGTGATGAATCACAAGCAACTACAAATACCGCTAATGTGCCTAAAAACATAAATTTAGCATATTTTAATACCTTGTTCATTCTCGCTCCTTTCAAAAACGAAATTTTATAAAGGTTATTATAGTGCTTTTTTTGTAAATGCTTTACAAATAAATTTATTATCTTTTGCTCGTCATTTGATAACTCTCTTCAACAAGCTTTTTTAAGGTTTTTAAATTCACGCTTTCATCTAGCTTTATGGTGAGCCAGTGCTTTTTGTTCATGTGATAAGCGCGAAAAAAGCTCGCATTATCCACTAAATCATCGATGATTTTAGGCTTTGCTTTGACATTCATAATGTTGATGATTTCATCTGTTTCAAGCCCTAATTTACGGGCATTTAAAGCCATTACAAGCGCATACCATTTTTTGTTTTCTTTGTGGCGAAAGATAGCCGAATTTGGCGAGTCAAGCCACAAAAATTCAAGCTCATCGCCATAATGCTCTTTGATATGCTCGATGATTTGCCTTGCGCGCGCATTTTCAAAGATATTTTTGTAATTTTTAACGCGATTTAGCAAAATCTCTTTTTCAAAGGCTCTTTTTTGCTCAAATTTGGTGTCGTAGTTTGAATTTTGGCAAGTTTTTTTCATCATTATCCTTTGGGCGAATTTGGCACAATTCGCCCTTTTGGCGTGCAAATTTGCAAGTTTTAAATAACTTGCACCACTTTTTCAAAGCTTTGTCTTGTTTGGGGGTGCTTTGGAGCATTTTTTCTATATCCAAACGCCGTCATAACCGCTACGCTAAAATGCTTTGTATCAAGCAAACCTTCTTTTTGTAGGATTTCATTTACACTTTGGCGGTTAAAACATTCAATAGGCAAAGAGTCAATCCCAAGCAAGGCTGCACTTGTAAGCATATTGCCTAAGGCTATGTAGCACTGCTTGCACGCCCAGTCAAAGAGCTTTTGCTCGTCATTGTAAATGCAAAAATGCTTTTTTTGAAATTCAGTGAAAAAATCCGTCCTTGCTTTTTGTGCGGCTTCATTTAAATTTTTCACTTCTTTCATTATATATGACAAATAGGCACTTTCAGGGTGCAAATCCGCCCCAACTCGCGCTAAAATCACCACAAATTCGCTAGCGTTGTTAAGCGCATCTTGTCCGCCCCACGCCGCATCATAAATTTTTTGGCGAATTTCCTTGCTTTTGAGCACCAAAAATTTCCAAGGCTCAAAGCCAAATGAACTAGGGCTTAGCCTGCCTGCTTCTAAAATCGTGCGAAAGTCCGCTTCACTCACGCTTTTGCCCCCGTCAAATTCCTTGCAAGCGTGGCGAAATTTAAAAACTTCGGCGATTTTGTCATTGTCTAAAAATTTCATTGTGTATCCTTTCGGTAAAGTTAAAATTCAGCACTCATTATAAGGTTTAATCGTTAATTGTTTTCAAATATAATGTCTCTTTCATAAGCACAAATTTAGGATAAAAAATCCATAAACGAGAACGTTTTGCTTTGTATTGTAGGAATGAG
>OQVS01000224.1_pt1 | contig 35505 bp, 30 predicted proteins | sample 1691601 | NCBI WGS metagenome assembly OQVS01 (sample SAMN03418268, study PRJEB22391) | human gut metagenome | biome: human-gut; feature: organic feature; material: feces | host: Homo sapiens | place: Tanzania | collected 2013-01 | reverse complement strand
TCTAAGCGTAGAGAGAGAATTAAAGGAAGAATATCTTAAGGAATAATAGTCCTAATGGCATAAAATACATCCAACTAGCTTTGCAGAAAGGTAAAAATAAAATAAAGTTCGATAAAATTGACATTTTTTGTGACTAATAAAAATCCATTCTATTAGTAGCAATATTATGCATATTAAAGAAATAGCATATAGGATTATATTATCATTCATATTTTAAATTATTTTACAAATCGTTTTGTATAGCTTTTAAATACATGTACTCACATATATAAACAAGCAATCCTAAGCCTATATATAAGAATCTCTCATAAGGCATAGATGAAACGACCCACCAATTATATACAAAAAACAACAGAAATGCGATGCTTAATGTACCAAACAAGATTCTATTAAACTTATTACTACCATAGACCATAAATGTAAAGATATAACCTACAATATATAACATATCATTATAAATATACAATAAGCTTAGTGCTATATCAGTTTTACCTCTAAAAAACACATGGAATATATGTGATATAATAATGTATGCAACCAATCCTATTATTATAGAATATATTTTTTGTGGTTTCATATTTTATTCCTCTTATTTTTTCTTTTTGATGGTGTATGCCCGCATATTTTTAGGAGAATAACTTGTTTTACCCACCCTCATTTCGTATTGTCCATTAGGCATACGAGTAGGAGTTAACCTATATCGTTTTTTGCCCAATTCACAGCACGAACTATCATAGCGTTATCATAACCATTGCTGTTGTCTGGTGACGGAAATATGATATTCATCAAACTTCCATCTCCAAATTTCTTTCCAATGTCTATTGTTTCTCCTGCTGCTATTTCTGAATTTTTACTTCTTTCAAATACATTTCTATATTCATTCAACGCAAATGGAATTTGCCCTATGGCATCTGTCCTATATGGGACTCCTTCGATCTCAACCATAAGATAACCATCGCCAGGTTTGCCCTTTGCTTTCCGCTATATAGAAGTTCACAATATTATCTTATTCCTTTGTGAAACAATGTATTGATTTTTCTGATAAGTTCACTATAAACATCTTATAATCTTTATTGTTGCCATTTAGTGGATTTATTACATCAACAAGGGGGTTACTGGCAAATGCGTTGGTCGTATTTTCTTCATATCTTGTAATTCTATATGCATAAAGATTTACAAATACAAAAAAATGCGTATTATCTTTATAGCATAAATATTGTCTAAAATAACAATTTAATACATTATTTTGTTTGTCAAAATAATGGTTGTTATCCTTTTTATCAAGATACTCAAATATAAGTGTCTCTACGTCATTTATGCAATCTTCGGTCATCTTTATATATTTCTGATTACTTGTTAAAACCCTGTTCCCATTTATCAATTGAGCGTTAGAAGCTAAAATGTGAATCTTAGAATTTTGATTACAATTTTTAGCCCATTTCTTTTCAATCCTTATCGACTTTAAATTTTGTTCAGTCTGTTTGCCAGTGCAAGCAAACAAACTGAGCAAAATTATTACAGCAAAACATTTATACCACATATACTAAAAATTATAATCAAAGCCAACTGTTCCTGATTGGTCGGTGTTTTGATATGTAATAGGTTTTCCATTCTTATCTTTAACAAACTCTCCATTACGATATACTTCCCATTTAGCTGAAACAATAGTCTTATAATCTTTTCCAGTAGCAATATCGTTTACTTTCTCATTTCCATATTTTGATGAGAATAAAGTTGCATTTGGAGCAATAAATGTGACATCTTTAAACTCTTCATCATTAGACATCTCCTTAGCAAAATCAGAAGTTGCGCAAGCATGTAATATGATAATAGGATGCCCACCATTCGTGCTTCTCCAATTTTTATCGTATTTATTCAAATATTGAACTAACATTTTTGCATTATCTATTTGTTCCTCATCTCTTTTAGGAAAATGAAAATAGCCATTACCATAAACTCTACGCTTATAGTAATCCACAGACACTTCTATACCCCATGTGATGTTGTTGCGTTCCTCTATGAACACCTCGCCGAAAGGCACATACTCAATATGCTGCACCACTTCTCCGTCAAGGTTGGTGATGTAACTACTGCTACCCAAATGGTCTGGGTGGTAGTAGAACTGCATCGTCTCGTATGAGTCGCCCTCTTGGAAATTGTTCTTCATTGCTCTTGCCATAACACGTGCCTGCGCAGCCTCCAAGCTGCCGTCATTGCAGCAGAAGCCCTTGCCATCGACATAGTCGTTGTTGTCCTCGCCATTGTACGGCACTGAGGGGCGTAGGTGTAGAACGTCTCAGCACCGTTGCAATACTTCAAAGAAGCAAAATGTGTATATTCTTTGACTTTTCCTGTTGATTTTACAGGAGGTTTATATCCTTGTCTTGATGATACATACATATGTTCTTATTTGGGGGTTATAATAAAAGAACGAAGATTGATAGAGTTTATTGCTTAGGATTACATCATTTTACAAATGAAAACACTATATGCTTGTGTCGGAAAGGTATATATGAGTTGATGGTAGATACGTCTTTTGCAAAGAAAAAGCGTTCACATTTTGGGCTTTTCTGTCACAAAGGGTTCACCGTTTTACGCATTTTGTGACGTTTTGGTGAATACCTGTGAAGGGAGGGTTCACGCCCTGAATCCCCTCTGTTTATTGGACTTTCGGAGCAGATGTGAAGGGTGAACCCTCGTTTCTTGCTTTATACGCATACGCGAAAGAAAATAAATAAAGAAAGAAAACAGCAGTATGGGTAATGCCATAAAAACATATAAAAAGAATATATATATATTATAATAGACGTTCACGGCTTCACGCAAAGGCCTCGCCCGATAAGTTGTTCAGGCCAGCCAATGACTAACAGAGATTTCCCGGTAAGTCATTGAGCCGTCTCAGTGACTTACCGGGAAATGGTAACTATTATGCTGAACTCAATAGTCGCAAATAAGCGCCACGCACCCTGAAAAACTGCCAATACGTGTTTGGTGCGAAAAGAAAATCTGACAAAAAATCGCAAAAATGCGCATAATTCATGAATAAACATAAAGAAAAACGCAAAAACGATGTAAAAGAAAACGAAAAAACATGTGGACAACATGCCCAAAACCTTGGAACGGAGGCCAAAAACAGGCTTTTTGGGCGGGCAAAATCGGGGGTGGGCAAAAATGGACACCCCTCTATTTTAGACAGTGGGGCATCTTTTACAAACAAAGCAAAAAACAGAAATTACTACCCTTTTTGAACAGTTATTACTGCCAAAACTGCCGCCATGCCGGTTTATTTTAACATTTATATATACTCAACGCGAGAAAATAGTATAAAGTATTGATAATTAGGTGGAACGGGTGTGTTTTGCCCGCAGTTTTGTCCACTGTTTTGAGGAATGTTCCAAATTGGCCGGCATAACGGCAGTATTGGCAGAGGGCAAAAAAACTTTCTTGAAAATGCGGATTTCTCTTAATTTCTTTTGTGTTACGATATTTTTTGTGTATCTTTGCAAGATAAACTGATAAAGAAATAAATGAGAAAACGATTCATCCACATATTATGGGCTTTGTTGGGTGCAGGCATCCTGTTCTGTATCCTGGGCTTTGTAGCCGTTTGGAATGGTTTGATAGGCTATATGCCCGAGATAGAGGACTTGCAGAACCCCATCAACCGCTTTGCCACACAGGTGTATTCATCTGACGGCAAGGTGTTGGGAACCTGGAACCTGAACAAGGAGAACAGAATCGTGATCCCTTACGACAAAATGTCGCCCCACCTCGTAGAGGCACTCGTTGCCACAGAGGACGAGCGCTTCTATGAGCACTCAGGCATCGACTTCCGTGCCCTGGGCCGAGCCATCGTGAAGCGAGGACTCATGGGACAAACCAATGCCGGAGGAGGCTCCACCATCACCCAGCAGTTGGCGAAGCAGTTGTATAGCGAGACAGCCAGCAGCACCGTGCAGCGTTTCTTCCAGAAACCCATAGAGTGGGTGATAGCCGTCAAGCTGGAGCGTTATTACACCAAGCAGGAGATCATCGCCCTCTATCTCAACTACTTCGACTTCCTGCACAATGCGGTGGGCATCAAGACCGCTGCCAACACTTACTTCAACAAAGAGCCCAAAGACCTGACGGTGTGCGAGGCAGCCACCCTCATCGGACTTTGCAAGAACCCCTCGCTCTTCAACCCCGTGCGCTATCCCGACCGCTGTCGGGAACGAAGAAACGTGGTGTTGCAGCAGATGGTGAAGGCAGGCTATATGAACCGCTCGGAGTACGCCAAGTATTCTGCCGAACCCCTTACCCTCGACTTCCACCGTACCGACCATAAGGACGGCACAGCCACCTATCTGCGCGAGTTCCTCCGCCAGTATATGACCGCCAAGCGCCCCGTGCGCTCCGACTATCCTTCGTGGAACAGAGTGCAGTTTGTCATCGACTCAATAGCCTGGGACACAGATCCCCTTTATGGCTGGTGCAACAAGAACTTCAAGAAGGACGGCACACCCTATAACGTCTATGCCGACGGCCTGAGAGTGTTCACCACGATAGACAGCCGTATGCAGAAATATGCCGAGGAGGCAGTCTACAAGCATGTGGCAGGCTATCTGCAGCCCGCCTTCGACCGTGAGAACAAGCCCAAGCCCAGTGCTCCTTTCTCCGACAAGCTGACGCCCAATCAGATACGCTCCATCCTGAACCGATCCATCACTCAGAGCGAGCGCTACCGCACCATGAAGGCGGCAGGCTATTCGCCCGAGGAGATACACGACGCCTTCAGAAAGAAGGTGGAGATGACCGTCTTTACCTATCATGGCGACATCGACACCCTGATGAGTCCGCTCGACTCCATACGCTACTACAAGGGTTTCCTGCGTTCGGGCTTCATGAGCATGGATCCCAAGACGGGAGCCGTGAAAGCCTATGTGGGCGGTCTCGACTATACACACTTCATGTACGACATGGTGAGCCTGGGACGCCGACAGGTGGGTTCCACCATCAAGCCATTCCTCTACAGTCTGGCGATGGAGAACGGATTCACCCCCTGCGACATGGCGCCCAACCGTCAGCAGACCTATATCGTGGCAGGCAGACGCTGGACACCCCGCAACGCCAACCATTCGCGCTATGGACAGATGGTTCCGCTGAAGTGGGGTCTGGCACAGAGTAACAACTGGATCAGCGCTTATCTGATGAGCAAGCTGAACCCACAGCAGTTTGTGCAGCTGCTGCGCGATTATGGCATCAACAATCCCGACATCCATGCCTCGATGAGTCTCTGTCTGGGTCCTTGCGAGGTGAGTGTGTCGGAGATGGTGAGCGCCTATACCGCCTTTGCCAACCACGGCATCAGGACCTCGCCGCTCTTTGTGAGCCGCATCGAGGACAACGAAGGCAACACGATAGCCACCTTCCAGCCCCGCATGAACGAGGTGATCAGCGCCGACAACGCCATGAAGATGCTTACCATGCTGATGGGCGTGGTAGACCAGGGTACGGCGGGACGACTGAGATACCGCTACAACATGGAGGGACAGATAGGAGCGAAGACGGGAACCACCAACAACAACAGCGACGGATGGTTCATTGGCTTCACACCGCAGTTGGTGACAGGCTGCTGGGTGGGAGGCGAGGACCGCGACATCCACTTCGACTCCATGAGTATGGGACAGGGAGCCACGATGGCGCTCCCCATCTGGGCCATCTTCATGAAGAAGGTTTATGCCGACCCAACGCTGGGCTTCAGTCCGATGGAGAAGTTTGACATTCCTGCTGACTATAATCCCTGTGCGAGTCAGACGGAAGATGAATTCGGTGAAGAAGGCATCGATGAAGTTTTTGAATAAGCAAGCATCCTGCAATGATGGCAATATAGATGAGGCCTAATTGCAGGATGCTTATTTTTATCCCCTCTATGCAGGCTCCCGGCAGCATGACTATCAGCTGCAGGGCATGCTGGGTGGCAGAGGTGGTGAGGCTCAGCAGGTATGTCAGTCCGCCCTGCAGCAGGGAGAATCCCGGCAGGAGGAAGAACGAGAGCAGCAGCGACAGACTGACATAGATGATGACCGTGGCAGCGGGAATGGCGACAAACGAGCTGAGTACGGAATAGCAGGCGATGTTGCCGAAATAATAGCACACCAGCGGTGTGGTTCCCACCTGGGCAGCCATCGATACCGCCACCATTGCCCATGCCCAGCCCAAGGGCTTGCGGCGGGTGACCGAGGCAGGCAGAAGGCTGTAGGTGGGCTTGTAGAGCAACAGGATGGACAGCACGGCGGCAAAGGACAGCTGAAAGCTGATGTCGAAGAGGTGGAGAGGCTGGATGATGAGCATCACGATGGCAGCGAGAGTCAGGTTGCTCACAGCCGTCGAGTTGCGTCTGGTGAGCAGGGCGAAACAGTAGATGCTGATCATTGAGGCAGCCCTGACGGCACTGGCAGGCAGGGCGATGAGGAACACGTATGCCCAGATGGCAGTCACGCTGATGGGTACGGCGATGAGCCGCCATCGTTTTCTGCCTCCTGCCAGGAGGATGAAGAGCTGAAAGATGATGCCGATATGCAGTCCGCTGATGGCCAGGATATGGCTGGCACCCGAGGCCTTGAAGGTTTGTCGGGTGTCCTTGCTGAGGCTGCCTTTCTCGCCCAGTGTCATGGCGGTGATGATGGCTTGCTGCTGCGATGCAAGATGCTGGCTGCCAATGCGTTCTGTGAGTTCGCTTCGCAGACTGAGAGCCTTCAGGCGGGTGCGGTCGAGCGCCGACAGATGGCTGTAGGAACGCGTCGTTGCGGGTTGCCGGTTCTGCTCTTCCTGCAGAGATGTGAGCAGGGCGCCAGCCATCAGGAAGGCGGCGAGGATGAGGAGCGACTTGTGCAGCTCGTTCTTCACCAAGATGGCGAAGGCAGAGGCGGCGAGCATGATGAGCAGCCAGTAGGAGGGAGGAAGGGTGACGACGTGGAAGTGCGCAATGACAATGCCCGACACAAGCATCAAGCAGAGAGCCTGAGTGGGGCACGAATTGAAGAACTTTCGCCTTCTGAGGACTGTCTTTGCGCCAGAAATCTTCATTTAATCTTTAATTTCTGCAAATATAGGAATTTTTTTTCGTCTAAATGTAGTTTTTTTTGTAATTTTGCAAAGTTTTATAGAATACAATAAAAATCATTATAATGAACGTTTCATACAAATGGCTTAAAGAATACGTCGATTTCGACCTTACTCCCCAGGAGACAGCGGACGCGCTGACTTCTTGCGGTCTCGAAGTCGATGCTTTGGAAGAAGTACAGTCCATCAAGGGTGGACTGAAGGGTCTTTACGTAGGTAAAGTGTTGACATGCGAGATGCATCCCAATAGCGATCACCTCCATGTCACTACTGTAGATTTGGGCAAGGGCGAGCCCCAGCAGATTGTATGCGGTGCCCCCAACGTGGCAGCAGGACAGAAAGTCATCGTAGCCGACCTGGGCTGCGTGCTTTACGACGGCGACAAGAGTTTCACCATCAAGCGCAGCAAGCTTCGCGGCGTGGAGAGTCTCGGCATGATCTGTGCCGAGGACGAGATAGGAGTAGGAACCTCTCACGACGGCATCATCGTGCTGCCAGAGGATGCTCCCGTAGGTCAGCCAGCAGCAGAGTATTATCACCTTGAGAGCGACTGGCTCATCGAGATAGACATCACAGCCAACCGAGCTGATGCCCTGGGTCACTGGGGTGTGGCACGCGACCTCTATGCGTGGCTGAAGCAGAACGGCTACAAGACCAGTCTGCATCGTCCTTCATGCGATGAGTTCGTGGTCGACAACGAGGACCTGCCTATCGAGGTGGAGATTCAGAACACCGAAGCCTGCAAGCGCTATGCCTGTGTGAGCATCACCGACTGCGAGGTGAAAGAGAGTCCTAAGTGGCTGCAGGACAAGTTGAACATCATCGGCTTGCGTCCTATCAACAACATCGTGGACATCACCAACTATATCATGATGGCTTACGGACAGCCACTGCACTGCTTTGATGCCGACATGGTGACAGGACATAAGATCGTGGTACGCACCCAGCCAGAGGGTACCAAGTTTGTGACCCTCGACGGCGAGGAGCACACCCTGGGCGAGCACGACCTGAGCATCTGCAACGCCGAGGAGCCTATGTGTATCGCAGGTATCTTTGGCGGTAAGGGTTCGGGAACCTACGACACCACCAAGAGTGTGGTGTTGGAGAGTGCCTACTTCCATCCAACATGGATTCGCAAAAGTGCCCGCCGTCACGGACTGAGCACCGACGCCAGCTATCGTTTTGAGCGCGGTGTAGACCCCAACGGACAGATTTATGCCCTCAAGCAGGCTGCCATCCTCTGCAAGCAGTTGGCAGGCGGAAAGATCAGCATGCAGATCAAGGACGTATATCCAGAGCCTATCCAGGATTTCCCTGTGCGCCTGAACTATGAGTATGCACACCGTCTCATCGGTAAGGAAATCGGTGCAGAGACCATCAAGAATATCGCCACCTCATTGGAGATGAAGATCGTGAAGGAAGACGCCGAGGGTCTCGACCTCCTCGTTCCTGCCTTCCGTGTTGACGTGCAGCGTCCTTGCGACGTGGTGGAGGATATCCTGCGTATCTATGGCTACAACAACGTGGAGATTCCTACCCAGCTGAAGAGCTCGCTCACCGTACAGGGCGAGGAAGACAAGCACTACCACACCCAGAACATCGTGGCAGAGCAGCTGGTAGGCGAGGGCTTCATGGAGATACTGAACAACTCGCTCACCAAGGCAAGCTATTATACCGACTTCGAGCTCAACGCATATCCCGACGAGCACACCGTGAAGGTGATGAACCCTCTGAGTGCCGACCTGGGAGTGATGCGCCAGACCATGCTCTTCGGTGGACTGGAGAGTGTGTCACGCAACATCAACCACAAGAGCCAAAACCTGAAGTTCTTCGAGGTGGGCAACACCTATTTATATAATAAGGAGAAATGGGATGCCGAGAATCCTATCAAGGGCTACAGCCAGGAAGGTCACATCTCGCTCTTCATCACCGGTAAGCGCGTAGAAGGCAACTGGGCTCATGCCGACGAGCAGAGCAACATCTACGAGCTGAAGGCTGTGGTGGAGAACATCCTGCGCCGTGTGGGTATGCCACAGAACAATGTGGTGCTGAAGCACAGCGACAACAATATCTTCTCAAAGGGTGTGCAGTATGAGACCCGTGCCGGAAAGGTATTGGTAGAGATGGGTATCCTGAGCCTGAAGCTCAAGAAGGCTTTCGATATCGAGCAGGACGTGTTCTATGCCGATGTGCACTGGGACAACCTGATGAAGGCCATCAAGAAGGTGAGCCTCACCTATACCGATATCAGCAAGTATCCTTCTGTAAGCCGCGACCTGGCACTCCTGGTCGACAAGAGTGTGGAGTTTGAGCAGATAGAGATGATCGCCCGTCAGACAGAGAAGAAGCTCCTCAAGAGTGTGGTTCTCTTCGACGTGTATGAGGGCAAGAACCTGCCAGAGGGCAAGAAGAGCTACGCAGTGAACTTCATCCTGCAGGACGAGGAGAAGACTCTCAACGACAAGCAGATCGATGCCATCATGAAGAAACTCATTGCCAACCTCACAGGCAAGTTGAATGCTGAATTGAGATAATTTTGGAGTTAACTCCTTCACATCATATAATAAGTATAACAACAAAACATATTAAATTTTATTCCAATGGGAAGAGCATTTGAATATCGTAAGGCTACAAAGCTGAAAAGATGGGGCCACATGGCCAAGACATTTACTAAGTTAGGTAAGCAGATTGCAATTGCAGTAAAGGCTGGCGGTCCAGAGCCAGAGAACAACCCTACCTTGCGTGCTATCATCGCCAACTGTAAGCGTGAGAACATGCCTAAGGATAACATCGAGCGTGCCATCAAGAACGCTTGTGGCAAGGATACAAGCGATTACAAGGAGGTGACTTACGAGGGATATGGTCCTCACGGTGTTGCCATCTTCGTTGACACATTGACAGACAACACCACACGTACCGTAGGTGACGTGCGCTCAGTGTTCAATAAGTTCAATGGCAACATGGGTACCACAGGTTCACTTTCTTTCCTCTTTGACCACAAGGCTGTGTTCACCTTCAAGAAGAAAGAAGGCATGGATATGGACGAGATGATTCTCGACTTGATCGACTATGGTGTAGAGGATGAGTTCGACGAGGATGAGGAGAACAACGAGGTCACTATCTACGGTGCTCCTACAAGCTTCGGTGATATCCAGAAGCACTTGGAGGCTGAGGGCTTCGAGGTGACCGGTGCAGAGTTCACCTATATCCCTAACGACCTGAAGGACGTTACTCCTGAGGAGCGTGAGACTATCGACAAGATGGTGGAGAAGCTGGAGGAGTTTGACGATGTTCAGACCGTCTATACCAACATGAAGCCAGAGGTTTCTGAGGAGGCAGAATAAGACTTTATCTATAGAAAATACCGGGGGAAGTTGTTCATTCAGTGAAGGCTTCCCCCTTTTTATACAAAGATAAATATGGAATTACAAGACAATCAGAACAAGACATTGAAGAAGGTGACCTATCAGACACACGGCACCTGTTCAAAGTACATCTGCATCAGTGTGGATGAGGACGGAACAGTAAGGGATGCTGAGTTTATCGGCGGTTGTGACGGCAACACCAAGGGCGTATGCGCTCTGATAAGAAACATGAAGGCCAAGGACGTGATAGCCCGACTGAAAGGCATCACCTGCGGCAACAAGCCTACCAGTTGTCCTGACCAGTTGGCTACTGCCCTTCAGCAAATGGGATATTAATTTAGCATGGCGATATGTTCAAGCTTTAGTACTTGAACGTATCGTCCAACAAAATTTTCTGGGGATTGGAAGCCGAACGGTAGATGAAACGGAAGGAGAAGTGGGCTTCCTTATAGCTCTTGAGCGCCGGGTTGTTGTCGAGTGCCTGTTTCTGCATATTGTGCAGTTTGTTACGGTTCAGGGCTATCGCCTCGGCATTGTCAGCCTTGTTGCGCAAGCTGAGATAATAAATATAAGTGCGTGAGTCCTTGTCAAACACAGCGCTGTCGGTACGGCTGTCGTTGATGTAAGGGGTGGGACATACCTTCTCTGTGTATTCGCGGGCTTCGCGTACAGCCCTGTCTTCCATGCTCTCAGTGCATGACGCCATGAGGGCAAGAGTCATGATACCGAATAAAATCTTTTTCATTTTTTTTTCTTCGTTTTTGAATTTTGTCACAAAGTTACTGCAAAATTCGTAATCCTGCAACATTTGACCCTGATTTTTCTGTCAGAAGCTCTAACTTCTCTAACTTCTGAACTTGCTAAAGTTGAGTAAATGCGAAAAAAAAGCGCGAAAAAAATTGGTTTTCTCCTAAAAATAAGGTAATTTTGCATCCTAAAGTATAAATATTTTATGGAGAATATCAACAAAATACGAAATTTCTGTATTATTGCACATATAGACCATGGTAAAAGTACCCTGGCAGACCGATTGTTGGAGAAGACACAGACCATCAAGATCACTGAGGGTCAGATGCTCGACGACATGGATTTGGAGCGAGAGAGAGGAATCACCATCAAGAGCCATGCCATCCAGATGGAATACAAGGCAAAGGATGGACAGACCTATATCCTCAACCTCATTGATACTCCGGGACACGTCGACTTCTCTTACGAGGTTTCACGTTCCATCGCTGCCTGCGAGGGAGCGCTCCTGGTCGTTGACGCCACACAGGGTGTGCAGGCGCAGACCATCTCCAACCTCTATATGGCCATAGAGCACGACTTGGAAATTATTCCTGTCATCAACAAGATAGATATGCCTTCAGCCATGCCCGAGGAGGTGGAGGACGAGATCGTAGAACTCATCGGATGCAAGCGCGAGGAGATTCTGCGTGCCTCAGGAAAGACAGGTGAGGGCGTAGAGGATGTGCTCGAGGCTGTGGTGAACCGTGTGCCTCATCCCGAGGGTGACAACAAGGCACCTTTGCAGGCACTGATCTTCGACTCTGTGTTCAACTCCTTCCGTGGCATCATCGCCTACTTCAAGATAGAGAACGGAACCATCCGCAAGGGCGACAAGGTGAAGTTCTTCAACACCGGAATGGAATATGATGCCGATGAGATCGGCGTGCTGAAGATGGACATGATAGCCCGCAACGAGCTGGGAACAGGCGAGGTGGGATATATCATCTCGGGTATCAAGAACGCCACTGAGGTGAAGGTGGGTGATACCATTACCCATGTTGCACGTCCCTGCGAGAAAGCCATTGCCGGTTTCCAGGAGGTGAAGCCTATGGTCTTTGCCGGTGTCTATCCCATAGACCCCAGCGACTACGAGAACCTGCGAGCCTCGTTGGAGAAGCTGCAGCTCAATGATGCCAGTCTCACCTTTATGCCGGAGAGCTCTGTGGCTCTGGGCTTCGGTTTCCGTTGTGGCTTCTTGGGTCTGCTCCACATGGAGATCATACAGGAACGACTCGACCGCGAGTTCAACATGGACGTCATCACCACCGTGCCCAACGTATCCTATATGGTATACGACAAGCAGGGCGGCGAGAAAGAGGTGCACAATCCTTCGGGACTGCCCGACCCAACGATGATCGACCATATCGAGGAACCCTATATCCGCGCCACCATCATCACATCGTGCGACTATATTGGTCCTATCATGAAACTTTGTCTCGACAAGCGAGGCGAGCTCATCAAGCAGGAGTATGTGAGTGGCAACCGTGTGGAGCTGCATTTCATGCTGCCTCTTGGCGAAATCGTTATCGACTTCTATGATAAGCTGAAGAGCATCTCCAAGGGATATGCTTCCTTCGATTATCACATAGACAGCTTCCGTCCTTCCGACCTGGTGAAGCTCGACATTCTGCTCAACGGTGAGCCAGTGGATGCCCTGAGTACCCTGACCCACCGTGAGAATGCAGTTGCCTTTGGTCGCAGAATGTGTGAGAAGTTGAAAGACCTGATACCCCGTCAGCAGTTTGACATTGCTATCCAGGCTGCCATCGGTGCCAAGATTGTGGCACGCGAAACCATCAAGCAGGTACGTAAGGACGTTACAGCCAAGTGTTATGGTGGTGACGTAAGCCGTAAGCGCAAACTGTTGGAGAAGCAGAAGAAGGGTAAGAAGCGTATGAAGCAGATCGGTAATGTGGAGGTGCCACAGAAGGCATTCCTTGCCGTATTGAAACTCGACTAACCATTTCAAGTAAGATAAAAGCTATCAAGCAACATAAATCAAGGAGGTAGAATAATGAATGATTTAAGGACGATTACTCCCAAGCGTGATATTGCCAGGGAGTTGGCGCGTAAGTACAGTACGATGACTCACGACGAGCTCGACATCCTGGAGGGTATCCTGGAGCCAGTGAAATACGGCAAGGGCGAGATGATCCTTTCGGAAGGTGAGGTGTGTCGTGGTATCTCATATATCGAGAAGGGTCTTGTGCGCCAGTTCTATCATAAGAATGGCAAGGAGGTGACCGAGCATCTGGGCGTCGACCATACCATCTTTATGTGTATCGAAAGTCTTTTCAAGGAGGAGCCTACTCGTCTTCAGGTAGAGGCTCTTGAGGCCACCTTGGTTTACATCTTGCCTAAGTCGAAGCTGGAGGCTGCCGCCATCCGCAATGTCAACATCCAGATGTTGTATCGTAAGATTCTGGAGGAGAGTCTTATCCAGTCGCAGGTTCATGCCGACCTGATGCGTTTCGAGACTGCGCCCAACAAATACAAGCGTCTGTGCGAACTGAGTCCTCAGGTGGTGTTGCGTGCTCCATTGACTTACATTGCCAGCTATCTGCAAATGACTCCCGAGACATTGTCCCGCATCCGTTCGGGTGTGTTGCTATAAAGATGTTATAACCAAAAAGTCCTGCTTCACAATGATGAAGCAGGACTTTTTGGTTATTGAAATTTCTTAGAAGTTTGGGAAGTTAAAGGAAGCATTCCACAAAAGCATTTGTCTTAACTCCTTAACTCCTTAACTTCTTAACTCCTTTATTCAGTATACAGGAATCGCTTGATACTCTTCTTAGGAGTTTTCTCGAATTCCTCTTTGTGGATTCTTATCTCTGACACCTTGCAGTAGGCAGGAACCATGGTGTTGAGCTCCTGGCGGTTCTGCTCCATGATATCCATCAGCTCTTTCTCGCCTAAGTTGAGTGTCTGAGCCTCGTCGTAGTCGGGATGTACCAAGCCAATGAGCTTGTTGCCCTTCTGTATCACCACACTCTCGCTCACGAGTGCTAAAGAGTTGAGCTTGTCCTCGATCTCCTCAGGATAGATGTTCTGACCGCTGGCACCCAAGAGCATGTTCTTGCTGCGGCCCTTGATGTAGACATTGCCGTCGCCATCCATTGTGCCAAGGTCGCCGGTATGGTACCATCCGTCCTTGTCGATAGTGTTGCGTGTGGCTTCCTCGTTCTTGTAGTATCCCAACATCACGTTAGGACCCTTTGCCAGGATCTCACCAGGAACATTCTCGGGGTCAGGACTGTCGATCTTCACCATCATGTTCTTGGCAGCCTTGCCGCAAGAACCCGGTACGAAATATTTGTAGTCCTCATAGCAGATGATAGGCGCACACTCTGTGGCACCATAGCCCACGGTGTATTTGAAACCAATGCCATGCAGGAAGCTCTCCACCTCCTTGTTGAAGGCAGCACCACCGATGATGATCTCGTAGAAGTTGCCTCCGAAAGCCTGTGACACCTGTTCGCATATCTTCTCGCGCACCTTCTTGTTGATGACAGGCATGTGGAGAAGCATACGCATGCGGTTGTTCTGAATCTTTGGGAACACCTTCTTGCGGATAATCTTCTCGATGATGAGTGGCACAGCGATGATGATGGCTGGCTTGATGCGGCTGAAAGCCTCGGCGATGATAGCCGGACTTGGTATGCGGGTGAGGAAGAAGATGTGGCAACCGGAAAGAACCTCGAAGAGGAACTCGAATGCCATACCATACATGTGAGCCAGTGGAAGGATGCTGATGATAGGGTCGCCAGCCTTGATCTCCTTGGGCAATACACTCATAGCAAAGTCGAAGTTGCTCCAGAGTGCACGGTAAGGCACCATGACACCCTTGGAGAAGCCTGTAGTACCGCTGGTGTAGTTGATGAGCGCTATCTGGTCTGGGTTCTCCTCAATATAATAATGTACGTGTTCCTTGCGGAAATACTTAGGGAACTTGATACCGAACATCTCGTTGAGATGCTCGCGTGCATAGGTGAGTTTGTCGGTACGTGATACCACCAGAGAATAGTCGGGTATATAGATGATTCCCTCTAATCCGGGCATTTTGGTAGCGTCAATCTGTGTGGCAACGACATCGCCCACAAATAGCAGTTTGGCATCGCTATGGTTGACGATGTTATGGATTTGCTCTGGCATAAACTCGTGCAAGATAGGCACGGCGACAGCTCCATAGGTAAGAGTTGCCAGGAAGGCCACTGCCCAGTTGGCGCTGTTTCTACCGCAAAGGGCAATCTTGTCACCTTTTACTACGCCAGAATTCTCGAACATGATGTGCAATTTCTCTATTTTGCGTGCTACATCGTGATACTGCAAGGTAGCTCCCTTGTAGTCGGTAAGAGCATCCATGTCCCAATGGTCGATGATGCTCTTTTGGATAAGTGCATTAAAGCTTGGTATCTCCATATGCTTGTATTCTAATAGAATTGTCTAAGTGGTTTATGAGGCTGCCTCTTGATACAGGTAGCGCTTGATGGATTTCTTGGCAGTCTTCTCAAACTCGTTCTCGTGTATCTGAATGCCAGAAATCTTGGCAAACGATGGCATCTGGGAGTTGAGTTCCACACGGTTCTGATCCATGATGTGCTCCAGGTCCTCAGCGGTAAAGCCCATGGATGAAGCCTCGTCATAGTCGGGGTGAATCAGCGCCACGAGTTTGTTGTTTCGCTGAACAATGATGCTCTCGCTGACCAATGCCATCGAGTTGAGTCTGTCTTCTATCTCTTCGGGGTAGATGTTCTGTCCGTTGGCACCTAAGAGCATATTCTTGCTGCGTCCCTTGATAAAGAAATGTCCGTCGGCGCTCATGGTGGCCAGGTCGCCAGTATGGAACCAACCGTCCTTGTCGATGACAGCATGGGTAGCCTCGGGATTCTTGTAGTATCCTTTCATCACATTGATGCCACGGCAAACCAACTCGCCAGGTACGTTCTGTGGGTCGTCGCTCAGCACCTTTACCTCCATGTGCTTCACAGCCACGCCACAGCTTCCTGCCACGTAGTCGTCCTGATGGGCAAAGGTGATGAGGGGAGCTGTCTCGGTGGTTCCGTAACCCATGGCGATGGGGAAGCCGATGCTGACAAAGAAGTTCTCTATCTCCTTGTTGAGAGGCGCACCGCCTACTACGACCTCGTAAGGATGCTCGCCAAACTCGCCCAGCACAAACTCGCGTATCTTCTCCTTGATGCGCTTGCTCAGTACAGGCATGCTGGTAAGCAGTCTGACCCAGTTGGTCTGCACGCGTGGGAACACATGCTTTCTTACGATCTTGTCGATCACCAATGGCACGGCGAAGATGATGTCGGGCTTCGTCTCGTTGAGAGCCTCTGAAATCAGTGTAGGGCTGGGCTGGCGGGTGAGGAAGAAGATGTGGTTGCCCAATACGATATTGAAGATAAACTCGGTCATCAACCCGTACATGTGAGCCATGGGCAGGGTGGAGAGGATGTTGCAGTTCTTGCCTATCTTGGGTTTTACGGTGTCCATGAGATAGTCTAAGTTGCCCCAGAGGGCACGATAGGGCAGCATCACTCCCTTAGAGAAACCTGTAGTACCGCTGGTATAGTTGATCATTGCCAACTCCTCAGGGTCGTCGACATGATACTTGATATGTTCTTTGCGGAAATATTTGGGATACTTGTGCCCGAAGATTTCATTGAGATGTTCGCGGGCATAAGTGAGTTTCTCAGAACGGGAAAGGACGAGCGAGAAATCGGGAAGATAGACGATACCTTCGAGCGAGGGCATCTCTTCGGCATTGATTTCTGTGGCTACTACATCGCCCACGAAGAGCATCTTGCTCTCGCTGTGGTTTACGATGTTGTGAATCTGTTCGGGCTTGAACTCATTCTGTATAGGAACCACGATGGCACCATAGGTAACAATGGCCAGGAAGGCTACTGCCCACTGGCTGCTATTTCGTCCGCAAACAGCTATCTTGTCGCCCTTTATCACACCGCTGTTCTCGAACAGGATGTGGAGCTTTTCTATCTTTCTGGCTACATCATGATATTGCAGTGTTGCTCCTTTGTAATCGGTAAGAGCATCCAAATGCCAATTATTGATGATGCTTTGCTCAATATACGAGTTGAAACTTGGTATTGAATTCATTGCACAGTTTACAAAATTTTGTGCAAAGATACATTAATTTCTGCACACAACAAAAAAATATGTGCACAAAATGAATAAAAAGGGAAAAAAAGTGGTTTTTCTTGCATTATAGCCCATGAATGTGGGCTATAATGCTGTTGTGATTATTCATATCGCATCGATTTGGCTGGATGGATATGTGAGATGAGGTAGCTGGGTGCCACCAGCATGAAGACGCTGATGAGGAGTGTTGCCACATTGAGCGCCACGATATACAAGGCATTGATCTCTACGGGAACGGTGCTCACATAATAGGTCTGTGCGTCCAACTTGATGATGCCGAAGGCTTGCTGAAGCGCTAAGAGTCCTAAAGACAGGACATTGCCGATGAGCATTCCCTTGCCGATGATGAAGACGGCAAACCACATGAAGGTGTGGCGGATGGTCTTATTGCGTGCGCCCAAAGCCTTCAGGATGCCTATCATCGAGGTGCGTTCCAGAATGATGATGAGCAAGCCGCTGATCATCGTCACGCCTGCCACGATGAGCATCAGGGCGAGGATGATCCATACGTTGAGGTCCATGAGGTCGAGCCATTGGAAAATCTGTGGGTTCAGCTCCTTGATGGTGGCGCTGCTGTAGGTCTCGCCATAATGGTCTACTGTGCCTTTCACCTTGCTGATTACCCGACTCTCTACCATGTCAAGGTTGTCGAAGTTGTTGACAGAAAGCTCGGCTCCGCTTGCCTGGTCGCTTTCCCATCCGTTGAGTTTGACGGCCGTATAGAGATCGGTGAAGACGATGGTCTCGTCGTATTTCTTCAGGTTGGTCTGGTAGATGCCCGCAATGGTAAACCTTCGCGTGCGTACACCGTTGTTGTCGAAGAAATAGGCAAAGATGCGCTGTCCTGACTTCAGGTGCAGTTTGTCCGCCATCAACTGAGAGACAAGAATCTGGTTGTGACTCACGCTGTCGGAGAAAGGAGGAATGCTTCCCTCCACCATGTTGTTGTGGATGAAGGTGGAGTCGAACTCGGGACCCACTCCCTTGAATGCCACGCCCAGGAAATCGCTGTCGGTCTTGAGGATTCCTTCCTTCATGGCAAAGCGCTGAACGTGAGCCACATCGGGAATATGTTTCAAGACATCGATCATGGAGTCGTCGATGACGATGGGGTATTGTTCCATCTGCTGCAGGGTGAGGAAATCGGCCACCTGTATATGGCTTCCGAAGCCGATGACCTTGTCGCGGATGGTGTGTTTGAATCCCAGCACCACACAGACGGAGATAATCATGACGGCAAGTCCGATGGCTACTCCGGCAGTGGCAATATGTATGGCAGGGCGAGAAACTTTTCGTTTGTCGCCCTGCTCGCTGTATAATCTTTTAGCTATGAAAAGTGGAAAATGCATGTTGTAATGGAAAATGCATATAATATTGGAAAATGAATATTATATTCCTTCGTCCTCAACGCGTCCTGGATAAGCCTCCAAAGCCTTGGCAAGTACTATGAGTGCACGGTCCAGATCGTCTTTTTTCAGTACGTAAGCCATACGCACCTGGTTCTTGCCTGCACCGGGAGTGGTATAGAAGCCGGAGGCAGGAGCCATCATGATGGTCTCGCCCTCGTATTCGAACTCTTCAAGGCACCAGCGGCAGAACTTGTCGGAATCGTCGATAGGCAGTTTGGCCACGGTGTAGAAGGCTCCCATAGGAATAGGAGAGTAGACGCCGGGTATGCGGTTGAGTCCGTCGATGAGGCACTTGCGTCGCTCTACGTACTCATCGTACACATCGCGATAGTACTCTTCTGGCGCATCGAGAGAGGCCTCGGCTACAATCTGTCCGATAAGGGGTGGAGAAAGACGAGCCTGGCAGAACTTCATCACCGCCTTGCGTATCTCGGCATTCTTGGTGATGAGGGCACCCACACGGATACCGCACTCGCTGTAACGCTTCGATACAGAGTCGATAAGCACGGTGTTCTGTTCGATGCCTTCGAGGTGCATGGCACTGATATAGGGGCTTCCGGTATAGATGTACTCACGGTATACCTCATCAGAGAAGAGGTAGAGGTCGTATTTCTTGACGAGGTCGCGAATCTGGTTCATCTCCCTGCGGGTATAGAGATATCCGGTAGGGTTGTTGGGGTTGCAGATCAGGATGGCGCGTGTACGCTCGTTGATAAGCTCTTCGAACTTCTCGACCTTAGGCAAGGAGAAGCCTTCCTCTATCGTAGTGGCAATGGTACGTATCTTGGCACCTGCCGAGATGGCGAATGCCATATAGTTGGCATAGGCAGGTTCGGGCACGATGATCTCGTCGCCAGGATTGAGGCAGCTCATGAATGAAAAGAGCACAGCCTCTGAACCTCCTGCTGTGATGATGATATCGTCGGCAGTTATGTTGATGTTGAACTTCTTGTAGTAATCCACCAGTTTCTCGCGATAGCTAAGATAGCCCTGGCTGGGAGAATACTCCAGGATGGTGCGGTCGATATGCTTCAGTGCATCAAGACCACACTGAGGAGTAGGGAGGTCGGGCTGACCGATGTTGAGGTGATACACCTTGACTCCTCGTTTTTTTGCTGCGGCAGCAAGAGGCGCCAACTTTCTGATAGGCGACTCTGGCATTTCAAGTCCACGTACTGATATTTCAGGCATCTTTAATACTTTCTGTTGAACTTTCGCAGGTTCAGGAGTTAACTTCCCGCACGCGCGAAAGTTGAGTTTTCTATATTAATAGTTTTGCAAATACAAATGTGCTTGTTTTGCTTTCGGATGCAAAGGTAAGAAATTTCAGTGATATTTGAGAAAAGAAACGACAGATTTTTTATTTTTTATTAAATTCTGTAGCATTGTGTTGTTCTTATGCTTTCTTTTTTATAACTTTGCATCTCGAAAAAGATACGGAATTTTCGCAAGAGGGAGTCTTTTGGGAGTCCTGGTGATTTCTCTGGAGTTAAGGAGATTTCTCTGGAGTTAAGGAGTTAAGACAAATGCTTTTGTGGACATGAAATAAAATGTTTAACATTTCCTCCAAGGCTATTGGCTATAACTTCTAACGACCGAAGGGAGTGATAACTTCTTTAACTTCTCTAACTTCTTAAAGAAATAACTTCTCAAGAAGATAGTTTCTGTACTTGCGCGAGTTCTATTTTAATATTAATGACCAATTAAAAACGAATCGTTATGAGATCAAGAATGAGTACATGGTTTGAAACCAAAGTAAGATACACCAAGGCACAGGAGGATGGCTCCGAGAAGCCAGTTACCGAGGCTTATGTAGTAGACGCGCTGAGCTTTACCGAGGCTGAGAGTCGTATCACCGACGAGATGGCTGTCTATGTGTCTGGCGAATTTAAGGTGTCGGGCATCAGCAAGGCTGCCTATGGTGAGGTGTTCTTCAGTGATATGGATGGCGACGATAAATGGTACAAGGCCAAGTTGTCGTTTATCACCATTGATGAGAAAACCGAGAAGGAGAAGCGTACCACCGTCAACTACCTGGTGCAGGCCAAGTCGCTTGCCCGTGCCCTGCGCTATATCGACGAGGTGATGGGTAAGACCATGAACGATTATGATGTTGTGGCTCTAGCTGAGACCAAGGTGATGGACGTGTTTGAACATACTGTTCCTGGAGAAAACAAGGAAGAGAAGAACGACAAGCCTGAGTACGAAGAGGCATAAAAACTTGCTAAAGTTCATTAATACTATAATATAATGTATGATGTAGCAAAAAACTTGCATGAGGTGTTAGACCAGCTGCCTAAGGGTGTTCGTCTGGTCGCCATCAGCAAGTTTCATCCCAAGGAGTATTTGTCGGCTGCCTATGCAGAGGGACAACGAATTTTTGGAGAGAGTCATGAGCAGGAACTTGCCAAGAAGGTGGCAGACCTGCCCAAAGACATAGAATGGCATTTCATCGGTCATCTGCAGACCAACAAGGTGAAGTACATAGCGCCTTACATCAGTATGATAGAAGCTGTGGACAGTCTCAAGTTGTTGAAGGAAATCAACAAGCAGGCTGCCAAGCACGACAGGGTGGTGAAGGTGTTGTTGGAACTTCATATTGCTGCGGAAGAGACCAAGTACGGACTGACATTGGACGCTTGCCGTGCCTTGTTGGAAGAAGGAGAATGGTGTTCAATGGAGCATGTGCAGATTTGTGGACTGATGATGATGGCATCTAATACGGATGACACCGAGCAGATAGCCCGCGAGTTTGACACGGCAGCTCGCTTCTTCGATGAGGTGAAAGCCAAGTACTTTGCCGATGATGATGCGTTCTGTGAGCGCAGCTGGGGCATGAGTCATGACTATCCGATAGCTATCCAGCATGGAGCCACTTTGGTTCGTGTAGGTACAGCTATCTTTGGACCACGCATTTACTAAATTAAGGAGATTTGTTCTGGAGTTAAAGGAGATTTATTCTGGAGTTAAGGGAGATTTATTCTGGAGTTAAAGGAGTTAAGGAGTTAAGGGAGTTAAGACAACAGCCTTAATTCGAGGAAGTTAAAGAAGTTATCACTCCCTTCGGTTGTTAGAAGTTATAGCCAATAGCCTTTGTGGACTGAAAATTAAACATTAACCATTTAACATAACACATTTCCTCAAATGCTATTGTCTTAACTCCTTAACTCCTTAACTCCTTAACTCCCTTAACTCCTGAAATCTCTCTCTTCCTAATTCTTATTCATGATTTTCTGCAGGGCCGCCTCTTCGCCTACAATCCAGATGATGTCGCCTTTCTGGAAGGTGTAGGAAGGCGAAATTTTGGTGAGACTCTCCAAGCCTTCTTCCAGTCCGACAACCATACAGTCGTATTTGTCACGGATTCCGCTTTCGCCCAAGGTCTTGCCGCAGAACTCACTCTTTCCACTGATTACCAGCTGGCGAAGCTTCATCTCTCTTTTCTCTATATCCAAGTCCTCGGGTACAAGTTCTGTCTGCAGGGCGTTGTTGAACTTCTGTGTCTGTTCGTCATTGCCGATGATTTGCAGTTTGTCGCAGGGGAATATAGTGGTGTCGCCGTTGGGGATGTTGATTCTTCTTGAACCGCGATAGATGCTGCTCATGTCGATGCCGAAGCGCTGACGCAGGTTGAGTTCTCTCAGTGTGTGTCCGCACCAGGTAGAGTCTTCAGGCACCTCAAACTCGCTGATGTGGATGTCTCGGTCGAGCAGGTGTCCCTCGTAGAGAGGCCGTTTGGTGCCCTTCACCTGTGCCTCGATGTCGCGTGAGCGAAGGTTGCGGATGAACAGACGCTCCATCTTGATGCTTCGTTTCTTCGTTCTTCTGGAAACGATGATGAGCAATACCGCCACAATACCGATGCTGATCATCAGCGCATCGGTAAACCGGCTCAGGAAGTTGCAGATATAGAAGATAAAGCCCAGGGCTATCATAAACCTCACCACGATGGTGGAGAGGAGCGGTATGCGGTTGATGCTGCTCTCCACCCACAGTCGTTTCCACTCGTTGCTGTGGTTTTTCTTCATCACGATGGCACGCAGGAAGGGTGCTATGAAGATGACGGTGAGCACGCCCGTGATGGCATTGGCGTACCAATGGAGTCGCCAGCCTGGCAGCAGGTTGCGCATTAAGGGAAGTACGAACGTGAACATCAAGGCTATGACAGCCGCACTCAGGATGGAGTAGGCCACGGTGTTGACAGTCATCTGTCTGAGGAGCGCCTTCCATTTGCTCTGTTGTGTGGTGGATGGGCGGTTGGTCGCCAGATGGTTGAGTGCTGTGATCAACTTGTTGGGCAGATGCTTCTCCATGACCTGGTAGCTTGGCGTGGCAAGGCGTATCATATAAGGTGTAAGGAAGGTGGTGATGACCGAAACCGCCACGACCACAGGATACAGGAACTTGCTGATGACACCCAAAGACAATCCCAACGAGGCGATGATGAACGAGAACTCGCCTATCTGAGCCATGGAGAAGCCGCATCGCATGGCCGACTTGAGCGACTCACCGCCCAGCATGAAACCAAAGGTTCCCCATACTGCCTGACCTATCAGGATGGTGAGCACGAGGGTAAGGATAGGCAGGGCATAGTCGACCAGAATTTGTGGATCAACCAGCATACCCACCGACACAAAGAAGATGGCTCCGAAGAGGTTTTTAACAGGCTCTACCAGCTTGATGATTTTCTCTGCCTCAATGGTCTCGGCAAGGATGCTGCCCATGACGAAGGCACCGAAAGCACTGGAGAATCCCACCTTGGTGGACAGCACCGCCATGCCGCAGCAGAGTCCGAGGGACACGATGAGAAGCGTCTCGCTGTTGATGAGTTTGCGCACAGACCTGAGGAAGAGTGGGATGGCAAAGATGCCCACGATGAACCACAGGATGAGGAAGAAGACAATCTTGATGACCGACTCAAACATCTGTTCGCCGTCGGGCGTGCTTCCTCCTGCGATGGCCGAAAGCATTACCATCATGACAATGGCAAGAATGTCTTCCAGGATGAGCACACTCATCACCATACCGGCAAACTTCTGTTGCCGCAGTCCCATGTCGTCGAAGGCCTTATAGATGATGGTGGTGGAACTCATGGCAAGCATGCCTCCGAGGAAGATGCAGTCCATCTTGTTCCAGCCGAATCCATGACCCACGCTGATGCCCAGCATCATCATACAGAACACGATGACGACGGTGGAGATGATGGGCGATGCTCCCATCTTCACGATCTTCTTGAACGAGAAATCGAGTCCGAGCGAGAACAGGGTGAAGATGACGCCGATGTCTGCCCAGGTCTGAATGTCGTTGTCGTCGATCACTGACATGGTGTAGGGCATGTGGGGAGAGACCAGGAAACCTGCCACGATATAGCCTAACACAAGGGGTTGCTTGAGTTTCTTGAACAAGAGGGTAACAATTCCTGCTACCATCAGGATGAGTGCGAGGTCTTTTACGAGGAATGGAATTTCTGCCATGACTTTCTAATTTAACTTCTATAACTTCCCCATTTGTGAAAGTTGAGTTACTTTCTAAAAGCAAAGGAGCTCATGAGCCAGAACCTGATGTGGTGTTTAGGTTTTGTTGGCATCATGAAGCTCCTTTACTTCTTATGATTAGTCGTTGTATTCGGCTGTTATTTCTGCTATTTTGACGATGGTCTGAACTACTTTCTCCATGACCTGTATGCTGACGAACTCGTGAGGACCATGGAAGTTGACGCCACCGGCGAAGATGTTAGGACAGGGCAGACCTTTGAAACTGAGCTGTGCTCCGTCGGTTCCGCCACGGATAGGTTCTACGCGAGGTGGAACTCCGCTTTCCTGCATGGCTCTCAGCACGATGTCGATGACATGCATGTTGGGGTCTATCTTCTCCTTCATGTTGTAGTATTGGTCGTTGATCTCGGCCGTGCAGGTTCCCTCGCCGTATTTCTCGTTGAGCTTCTTGGCGCAGTCGGCAATGAATTTCTTGCGGTCTTCGAACTTGCTGCGGTCGTGGTCGCGGATGATGTAGCTGAGCTTGGCTTCCTCGCATCGGCTCTCGATGCCAATGAGGTGATAGAAACCCTGGTAGCCCTCGGTAGCCTCTGGCGTCTCGTCCTCGGGAATCATGTTCTGGAACTCTACGGCGAGTCGGCTGGCGTTCACCATCTTGCCCTTGGCATAACCGGTATGCACGCTCACACCCTTGATCTTGATCTTGGCACCAGCGGCATTGAAGTTCTCGTATTCGAGGTCGCCCAAGTCGCCGCCGTCAACGGTGTAAGCCCAGTCGCAGGCAAACTTGTCTACATCGAAATGATGAGCTCCCATACCGATCTCCTCGTCAGGGTTGAAGCCTACACGTATGTCGCCGTGCTTGATTTCGTTGTGGTCGCGCAGATAGCACATCGCCTGTACGATTTCGGCAATACCAGCCTTGTCGTCGGCTCCCAGCAGAGTGGTGCCGTCTGTGACGATGATGTCTTCGCCCTTATGGGCTTTCAGCTCAGGGAACTTGCTCACGCTTGATATGATGCCAGGGCTCAGTTCGATGTCGTTTCCGTCATAGTTGCGTATGATTCTTGCCTTGACATCCTTGCCACTTGCATCAGGACTGGTGTCCATGTGTGAAATGAAGCCAATGGTAGGTGTTTCCTTCTTGGTATTGCCTTTCAGTGTGGCGTAGATGTAACCCATGTCGTCCATCTCCACATCACTGAGTCCTTCGTTCTCCAACTCCTTTTTCAGGTACTTGGCGAATTCCAACTGTTTTGAAGTGCTGGGCACACTGTCGGAGTCTTCGCTCGACTGTGTGTCGAATTTGGTGTAATTGATAAATCTTTCTACTAAGTCCATAATTTTGAAAATAGAACTTTCGCTGGGTTCAGAAGTTTAGGAGTTTAGCAGTTATGGAGTTAAGACACTAACTTCTTCACTTCCACCCTTGTGAAACTGCAGTTTTTTAATTAAATTAGTGACTCCGCTGGGATTCAAACCCAGGACCTTCAGAACCGGAATCTGACGCTCTATTCAGCTAAGCTACGGAGCCCTTATATATAATAAGGTATAGGAAACGTGCTGTACGTTGGCATATACGTGTGCAAAAATACAGATTTTATTTGAATTGACCAAATTTTGAATGAATAAAGTGAGTCCAGGTTGCTTTCTTTCGCCATTTGGTGAGGTATGAGAGCCGAAAAGTCGGAAAAGTTAGTAAAAAGTGCATAAAGTCTATACAAAAAGAAAGGAAAATGGATAAAATGATTAACAAAATATAAAAATATTGTTCAGAATAGTTGCAGTATGATAATATTTTTGTATCTTTGCACAGAATTTTAAATACTAATGCAAAAAATGAGTAAGCTTATAAAGCCTATCGGTTATCAGGCATTGCTGGACATGCGTCAGACCGAGATGGGAATCAAGTTGATAAAAGAGTTCTTCCAGCAGAACTTGGCTACAGAGTTGCGTCTTCGTCGTGTGACAGCACCTCTCTTTGTGTTGAAAGGTTTAGGTATCAATGACGACCTCAACGGTGTGGAGCGTCCTGTAACCTTCCCCATCAAGGACTTGGGCGACGCCCAGGCTGAGGTAGTTCACTCGCTGGCTAAGTGGAAGCGCCTTACCTTGGCGGAGTATGAGATAGAGCCTGGTTATGGCGTGTATACAGATATGAATGCCATCCGTGCCGACGAGGAGTTGGACAACCTTCACTCTCTCTATGTAGACCAGTGGGACTGGGAGGCAGTGATCGAGAAGAAAGACCGCACGTTGGCTTTCCTTCGCAATGTGGTTCGTCGCATCTATGCTGCCATTTTGCGCACTGAGTATCTTACCTGTGAGCATTATCCACAGATTAAGCCTTTCCTGCCCAAAGAGATTCACTTTATTCATGCCCAGGAGTTGTTGGATATGTATCCCGACAAGACTCCCAAGGAACGTGAGGATGCCATCTGCGAGAAGTATGGCGCTGTATTTGTCGAGGGAATCGGTTGCAAGTTGAGCGATGGAAAGAAGCATGATGGCCGTGCTCCCGACTACGATGACTGGAGTACTGTGGCCGAGAATGGTTTGCCTGGTCTTAATGGTGATATTCTTATCTGGTATCCTGTGTTGGGCAGAAGTTTCGAGTTGAGTTCCATGGGTATTCGTGTGGACAAGGAGAGTCTGTTGCGCCAGTTGAAGTTGGAAGGCAAGGAAGACCGCGAGAAACTCTATTTCCACAAGCAGTTGCTTGGCGGCAAGTTGCCATTGAGCATTGGTGGCGGTATCGGCCAGAGCCGTCTCTGTATGGTTCTGTTGCATAAAGCTCACATCGGCGAGATTCAGGCAAGTATATGGCCTGAGGAAATGCGCGAGGAATGTGAGAAAGCGGGAATGTCGCTGATTTAAGGAGATTTTTTTTAGGAGTTAAAGGAGTTAAAGGAGTTAAGACAATAGCATTTGAGGAAATGTGTTGTCTTAACTCCTTTAACTCCCGATAAACCATCATGTCATCACCAGCTTCAGCGTATTGCAAAGCTTGTCCAAGGCAGGGTTTTCCTTTCTCATATTCTCCAGCACCTCTCTCTTGTTGAGAATCTTCTTGACTTCCTCTTTGTGAGAAAGTCGGTAGGAGATGACGATGTTGGTGTTGTGCAACCCCCGAACCAGTGTGTTTCTGATTCTGTTTTTAATGCTTTGCATGTCGTCGAGCAACAGTTGGTTGTCGGCGACAATTTCTATGTTGGGGCATTTCGTCAGCTTGGGCTTGATGGCCTGCATACGGTGCGACAGACCTATGAGTTCTTTGTTGTTCTGTGCCATGCGTACGCACATGCCCGTCCACTGATACTGCAGGGCGTCTTCGTTGAATTCGCATTGTTCGGAGTCATCAGTGCTTCTGATGGCTTTCACGTCGGCGGTAGGGTTCAACTGCTGTTTTACCATCTCCATGTTTTTCTTCAGGTTGCTGAAGGTCATGCCGATGGTTCCCAGTTTGACAGTGCCTTTGCTGATGGGTTTTACTTGATGTTTGTTATTGGCAGCCTCGTTGTTGGTTTCGTTTTCCGAAGCATAAAGGGGCTGGACAGCAGTCTGAGGAGTTTTTTCGTTGCTTTCCTCACCGTTGCCTTTAAGCTCAGCACCTGCACCCTGAATGGCAGGCTTCAGCTGGGCTATGATTTTCTGAAACAGGGATTTTAATCTATTGGGCGTACGCCCCGCACTCGGAATGTCTTTGTCCTCGGGCTGGGTGATCTGTCCGATTTCTATCAGTGTGAGCTCCACCAGCAGTCGTTTGTTTGAACTCTGTCGGTAGTTGATGTCACATTTGTTGGCTATCTGCAGCGCCTTATATAAGAATGGTGTAGGTGCCTTCTGAGCCTGTTGCTGATATTTGGCTTTCTGAGCCTCGCTGGTTTCCAATAGGGGAAGCGTCTTGGCATCTTTCGCCATCAGCACGTTACGTACATGCTGTGCCAGACCCAGTATCATGTTGCCACCGTCGAATCCCTTGTCCAAGATGCCGTTCAGCAGGAGCATCATCTCCGACACGTTGTTCTCCAGTGCACAATCTATCAACTTGAAGTAATTGTCGCTGTCCAGTACGTTGAGGTCTTCTGTCACCTTCTGATAGGTCAGGTTGCCCTGGCAGAAACTCACCGCCTGGTCGAATATCGAGAGAGCATCGCGCATACCTCCGTCTGCCTTTTCGGCTATTACTGCCAGCGCCTGCTCCTCGTAGCTGATGCCTTCCTTCTCTGCCACCATCTTGAGGTGGTTGATGGTGTTGGGCACGGTCATGCGCTCAAAGTCGTATATCTGACATCGGCTCAGGATGGTAGGCAGAATCTTGTGTTTCTCGGTGGTGGCGAGGATGAAGATGACGTGCTGTGGCGGCTCCTCCAGTGTCTTAAGGAAGGCATTGAAGGCTGCAGAGCTGAGCATGTGTACCTCGTCGATGATAAACACCTTGTACTTTCCGATCTGTGGCGGTATGCGCGTCTTCTCCATCAGCTCCTTGATGTGGTCCACACCATTGTTGCTGGCGGCGTCGAGCTCAAAGATGTTGTACGACCGCTGTTCGTTGAACGACTTGCAGCTCTCGCACTCGTTGCATGCCTCGCCGTCCTCCTTGGGGTGCTCGCAGTTGATGGCTTTGGCGAAGATGCGTGCACAGGTGGTCTTTCCTACACCTCTTGGACCGCAGAACAGATAGGCATGAGCCAGCTTGCCGCTCTTCACGGCATTCTTGAGCGTTGTGGTCAGAGCGCTCTGTCCTACAACCGAATCAAAGGTCATCGGACGGTACTTTCTTGCAGAAACAATATATTCTTCCATTATTTTTTCTTAAATGATGATGCAAAGATAACAAAAAAATATTATCTTTGCAAACAAATTCATAAATTAATGAGCAGAAGATTGAGTATAATATGGAACTACCTCTCTCATTATAAGTATCTTATAGTGATTGTGGTGGGCGTGCTGGTGGTCGGTTTCATCGACGACAACAGCATCATGCAGCATATAAAATATAAAGTTCAGATCCATAACCTGCAGTTGGAGATAGACAAGTACACCACTCTCTATCAGAATGACATCCAGATGTGGCATGAGATGAACCATGGCGGCAGGGCTTACGAGCGGATAGCCCGTGAGCGCTATTTCATGAAGGCTGATGACGAGGATATTTTTGTGCTGAGTACTGATTTACCGAATAATGACAACGAACAAGACAATGAAACAACTGAATAAGATTCAAACATCTATTTTTATATTAGGAGGAGTGTTGATGGTGATAGGCGCAGGCTGCTTCGCCTTCGGTTATATGATTTATCCCCAGCTGACCCTTTACACCAGCTGGCTTTTCCTCTTGGGCACGGTAGCTTTCAGTGTGATGCAATCGATGCAACTCTATGAAGGCTCGTCGCAGGTGGTTCACCGTCTGAAGCGCATTCAGGCAGTGGCCGACATCTTCTTCGTGCTGTCGGGCATCTCGATGGTAGATACAGTCTATGCCTTTGCCCGCAACTGGTTTTCCAACTACGAGACCTATATCACCTATTTCTACAACAAGTGGGTGGTGTTTCTGTTGGTGGCAGCCCTCATCGAATTGTACACCACACACCGTATTTCGCATGAATTGAAAAAGGAAGAATGCAAATAAAACCTAAATACATGCAATATTCAATTAAATAGCATAAATTTATTTTCGTACTTCAATTTAACATTGTACTTTTGTTAGCCGAAATAGAAAACAGCTTATGAACAAGATATTTTACGCATTTATTTCCTTATTGGCGTTGACATCGTGTGCCAACAGTTACGACATAACCGGAACTTCCAATGTGAGCACGTTGGACGGACGTATGCTCTACCTGAAAGTTTTGAAGGACGCAGAGTTCAAGAGCGTTGACTCCTGTGACGTCGTTCACGGACAGTTCCACTTCGACGGCACACTTGATTCTGTAAGAATGGCCAATATCTTTATGGACGATGAGCCAGTCTTGCCCCTTGTCCTGGAGAGCGGAGCCATCACGGTCAAGCTTGACGATACACAGCAGGTGGTAAGCGGAAGCCCTCTCAACGACAAGTTGTTTGGTTTCTTCAAGAAATATCAGCAGCTGCAGAACCAGCAGCGCGAACTTGTGCATAAGCACGACCAGGCCATCATGAACGGAAGCGACATGAACGTCGTGACCCGTCAGCTCACAGCTGAGGCCAACCGCCTGGCTGAACAGGAAGACAAGTTGGTGACTACTTTCGTGACCGATAACTTCGACAATGTGCTCGGAGCAGGCGTTTTCTTCCTCGTCACCATGGGCAATCAGTATCCCATGCTCACCCCATGGATAGAGGACATCATGAGCAAGGCCACCGACCATTTCAAGAACGACTCTTATGTAAAGGACTATTATCAGAAGGCTCAGGAGAACGAGCAGATCATGAACGGAACCCGCGATATGCAGCCCGGAGCTCCTGCCGTGTCAGCCCAGCCTGCGCCCGAAGCAGCGCCAGCGCCTACACCCAACGACCTGGCGCGTCCTACCATTCCAGAAAAAAAAGAATAAGCAGGTATGAAAACATTGATTAAAAATGGAACTATCGTCAACGAGGGAAAGACATTCCGAGGATACCTCGTTGTCGATGGCGAACAGATAACACATATTTATAATGGCGAAGAAGCACCTCGTGGCAGTTTCGACAAGACAGTCGATGCCTCGGGGTGTTTTGTTATGCCAGGAGTGATCGACGACCATGTGCATTTCCGTGAGCCCGGACTCACCGCCAAGGCCGACATCGAGAGTGAGAGCAGGGCAGCAGCCTTTGGCGGCGTCACCTCTTATTTCGACATGCCCAACACGGTGCCTCAGACCACTACACTCGAAGCCCTGGCCGACAAGACGGCTCTCGGCAGCCAAAAAAGTCATGTCAACTATGCCTTCTTCTACGGCGCCACCAATGACAATGTGGAGAGTTTCTCCCAGTTGGACCGTCATCGCATTCCCGGTATCAAGCTCTTCATGGGCTCCAGCACTGGCAATATGCTTGTCGACAAGGCTGAGTCGCTGCGCCGCATCTTCCAGGCAGCTCACGATCTCGACTTGCCCTTGATGGCTCATTGCGAGGATACCGACATCATCAACAGCAATATGGCAGCCTTCAAGAAGCGGTATGGCGACGACCCCGCGGTGGAGTTCCATCCCGCGGTACGCAGCGAACAGGCCTGCTATGAGAGTAGTCGTCTGGCTGTGCAGCTGGCCCATGAGTATGGCACTCGTCTGCATATCGCTCACGTCACAACGGCTCGCGAGCTCGACCTCTTTACGCCAGGTTCCTCGGTGACGGGTGAGGCTGTCATTGCCCACCTCTATTTCACCGAGGCGGATTATGCTACCAAGAAGGCGCTCATCAAGTGCAACCCTGCCATCAAGACCCTGTCCGACCGCACGGCATTGCGCAAGGCTCTGACTGACGGCAGAATCGCCACCATAGGTACCGACCATGCTCCCCATGAGTGGAAAGACAAGCAGGGAGGTTGCGCCAAGGCTGCTTCGGGCATGCCGATGGTTCAGTTCTCCTTGGTCACCATGCTCGAACTGGTAGACGAGGGCGTGCTTACCCTCGAGCGGATGGTAGAGCTGATGGCTCATCAGCCTGCTCGTCTCTTCGAAGTACAGAAGCGTGGTTTCCTGCGCGAGGGTTATCAGGCCGATATCGTCATCGTTCGTCCCCATGCTCCCTGGACACTGACTCGCGACCAGATTCAGAGTAAGTGCAGGTGGAGTCCTATGGAGGGCCACGAGTTCCAGTGGCGAGTGGAGCAGACCTTCTGTAATGGCCGTCTCGTCTACGACAAGGGTGCCTTCGATGCCTCTGTTAAGGGACAGCCCATTCTGTTCAGAAGTTAAATCCAGAAGCAAAATTCAGGAGGCGTTAAGAAGTTAATACAAATGCCTTGAGGGAATGTTTAATGTTTAAAGTTTAAAGGATGCACCCGCAGGTCCTCACATACGATATAGACGAAGTAGTACCCTACATCAACTGGCTTTATTTCTATCATGCCTGGGGCATGAGTGGTAAGCCTTTGGCCGAGAAACAGCGGCTGCGTGATGAGGCTTCCGCCATGATGCAGTCGTGGCAGGGGCGTTATCACACCCATGCGATCTTTGCCCTTTACTCAGCCAATGCCGACATGGACGACCTGCTGCTTTATGCAGATGACACAGTCGATGCCAGGTTCACCCGCATTCCTCTGTTGCGCCAGCAGCATCCAGTGGCTGCCGGAAGCCCCAATCTCTGTCTTGCCGATTTCGTGCGTCCTCTTTCAGGCGGCGTGCGCGACAGGGTAGGGTTGTTTTGTGCCTCCGTCGAGGCAGGAGTGCTGGAGGCTTACAGGGGCGACGATTATCTGTCGATGATGGCACAGGTGCTGAGCGACCGCCTTGCCGAGGCCACGGTCGAGAAGATGCATTTAGAGGTTCGTCGCCACTTCTGGGGCTATGCTCCCCATGAGCATCTCACGATGGAGCAGCTTCATCGTGAGGAATATCAGGGCATCCGTCCTGCCGTGGGCTATCCGTCGTTGCCCGATGTCAGCGTCAACTTCGAGCTCGACCAGCTTCTCACCATGTCGCAGATTGGCATCCGGCTTACCGAGAGCGGCATGATGATGCCCCATTCCAGTGTGTCGGGACTGATGTTCGCCCATCCTCAGGCCCATTATTTCGACCTGGGCAAGATTGACGAAGAACAGTTGCGCGACTATGCGCGTCGCCGTGGCATCCCCGTCGAGTTGATGCGCCGTTATTTACAGAGTAGTTTGATTAAGAAATGATAGCACGCATATATATATGGATTCTCTTGGGCACCCTTTTGCCTTATCTGTGGTGCTTCTGTCATGAGCTGCGCCGCTACTGTTTGGCGAGGCGCTTGTTGCTTTGGCTTCCGGCATCCGTCGTCATTGGCTATAGTGGCTATTTAGCGCTACAGCCCAACTTCGTGCCCGACCGTCCGGTGCTTGTCGACGTGTGGTTTGTCGTCATGGCGCTGTTTTCCGTTCCCGTCTTCGTCTATGCCCTGTTCAGTTTTGTAGGCTGGTGTGTGATGAAGGCACTCAAGGGCAGGCGCAACTGGGGGCGGCTCATAGGTCTTGTCATGGGCCTCCTGTCCGTCGGCGTTTTCCTTTATGGCTTCACTTATGGCTTCCGTGAGTTGGAGGTGAAGCGCGTCACCATAGCTGTGCCCCAGCTTCCTGCCAGTTTCGACGGCTATCGCATTGTCCTCTTCAGCGATTTCCATGCTGGATCCTATTACGGTTGGCGCAGCGATCTGCCACAGCGTGATGTCGACAGCATCAATGCCCAGCATCCCGATATGATTTGTTTCACTGGCGACATTCAGAATACCCGTCCGTCCGAGCTCAAGCCTTACGTCAGGATGCTTTCCTCCCTGCGTGCCAAGGACGGCGTATACAGTGTGCTGGGCAATCATGACTACAGCTATTATGTGGATGCTGATTCGCTCACCTGTCTCAGGCAGGAGCAGGAGACTCGCCGGCTGGAATGGCAGATGGGATGGCATCTGCTTCTCAACGAGCACGCCGTGGTGCATCGCGGTTCCGACTCCATCTATGTTGCGGGCACAGAAAACTTCAAGAAACCTGCTCATGCCAATGTGGCAAAGGCGCTTCGGGGCATCCGTCCAGGCCACTTCGTCCTGATGCTTCAGCACATCCCCACACAGTGGGAGGACATGGTTCCTTCGCGCATCAACCAGGTGTATGGCAGGAAAGGCGAGGTGTTGGTGGCGCCGCAGCTCACTCTGAGCGGCCACACCCATGCCGGACAAATATCCGTGTTCGGATTACGTCCCACGATGTTTGCTCCCTATGACTATGGCCTCTATGAGCGCGAGGGCTGTCAGCTCTTTACCACCGCCGGCTTAGGTGGTGTGGTTCCCATCCGTGTCGGTTCCACCGCCGAGATTGTGGTTATCACACTGAAATCCCTTAACTTCTCGAACGACCGAAGGGAGTGATAACTTCCTTTAACTTCTCTAACTTCTCAAAAAAATAACTTTCCACGAAAAAAATCATTCACAAAAATATTGAACCACAAATGAAGTATCTGTATCGCATTTATCAGTTGTTGATTTGTCTTCCAATCCTTTTGGTGGCAAGCATTTTGACCAGTGTCATCACAGTCTTGGGCTGTATGTTGGGTAATGGCCATTTCTGGGGCTATTATCCTGGCAAGTTGTGGTCGCAGTTGTGGATCCGTCTTCTCCTGCTGCCCGTCAAGGTAGAAGGCAGGGAACGTCTGCAGAAAAATCAGAGCTACGTGTTCGTGGCCAACCATCAGGGGTCATTCGACATCTTTTTGATTTATGGCTTCTTAGGCCGTAACTTCAAGTGGATGATGAAGAAGGCGCTCCGCAAGGTGCCCTTGGTAGGTATAGCCTGCCAGTATGCCCATCACATCTTTGTCGACAAGAGCGGCCCTTCCAAGATACGCGCCTCTTACGACAAGGCCCGCGAGGAACTACAGGAAGGAATGTCATTGGTAGTCTTCCCCGAAGGCGCCCGCACCTTCACAGGTCACATGGGTGTATTCCGTCGAGGAGCCTTCATGTTGGCAGATGAGTTGCAGTTGCCCGTCTGTCCGCTCACCATCAACGGCAGTTTCGATGTGAAGCCGCGCATGAAGGACATGTATTGGATTTTCTGGCATCCTCTTCGTCTTACTATTCACGAGCCCATCCAGCCGATAGGCAAGGGTGCCGAGAATATCAAGAACCAGATGACAAAGAGTTACGATGCTATCATGTCTGGGCTCGTTCCCGAGTACCAGGGTTTCGTCGAGAATCCTGACCAGTAATATGCTGCTATAAAAGATGATTTGATCCGTACAGGTCGTTTTTTTCCTATACTATATAAATTTTTTCTTAAACCTGTAAAAGTTCCGTTCAGAGCCTGTAAAAGTTCCGTTCAGAGCCTATTAAAGTTCCGTTCAAAGCCTTTGAATGTGCGTTCAAAGCCTTTGAATGTCCGTTCAGAGCCTTTGAATGTCCGTTCAAAGCCTTTGAACAGAGATTTCAATGTGGTTTAACGATTTTAAAGTATGTGGTTTAACGATTTTAGTTGACCACTCTGCGCATTATTGATAATATGAGTTGACTCAGTTATTACTTATTTATAATTCACGTTGACTT
>OQVS01000223.1_pt1 | contig 35605 bp, 33 predicted proteins | sample 1691601 | NCBI WGS metagenome assembly OQVS01 (sample SAMN03418268, study PRJEB22391) | human gut metagenome | biome: human-gut; feature: organic feature; material: feces | host: Homo sapiens | place: Tanzania | collected 2013-01 | reverse complement strand
CCCTTTATTACACTTAACATTTTACTATTGATTTTTACTATTATTCTGCTCTTTTATAAATATATTATGTTTACCTAATATTAACTTTTTTATCCTATCTTTTTCCCCAAATGCACGCAACAGCATCGCAAAGTTCTCCCAATACGAACAGGAACATATCAATGTTCTTCGCAGCAGGATAAGGGACATACTCTGAGGTCTGAACGTATCCACCATCATTGTATTCGACCTTTGGATACGAAGCCTTGATAACGGATAGTTTGTCCGCAAGCGTAGCAAAACCATCGTTTCTCAACCTATCCCAAGAAGTATCTCTATTGGTTCTGAAGGAATTCCTCCCAAATTCAAGGAAAGATAGGGCTGTCTTGCAATACCTATCGTATGCAACGACATTGCCAGTAAGTCCAAGCAGTATCTTCGTGAACAGGGTATCGGTCATGTTTCCGGATATACCATCATTTGAAGCTTTTACTTCGTCTCCTACTCCATAGACATTTGCAAGTTCCCTTCCAAAGGCTGTAAGCTCCCCACTGGAAAGAGGCCCCTTCCACAACTCGTCATTAGAGAATATGAGCTTGACTGGCTTGATGTGGATCTTGTAGCTTTTGTCCAATAGGAAGGACGAACCTCTGTACATTCCCCAACTCGCCAAATAAAAGGCTAAATTCAGGGCCATATAGTCGTAGTCCTGCTCAGATAATTCTTCCTTACGGGCATACATGCATTGTGCAAGGCCATAGCAGTAGTCCCAAGATGCAAACCTGTGCATGCAGTCTTTCTGGCTTACGAACACATTTGCAATCTCTACAACACTTGAAGCATTCTCATTTAGTTTCAATTCGTTCAATTTCATATCTCCTCCTTGTATGTTTGGGGACATATTCCCCAAACCCTTTGAATCGCTGAATAGTTGAATGGTTTAGAAAGCCCTGACTGGACGCACACGGCTCCCGAAGCTGCGACCGTTGAGGTCCTGATTGCCGTAGTCGAAGGACTGTTCCCAAGCGTCGTAGGCATTGCTCTCGGAACTCGACCAGTAGTAGTAGTAGGCAAACGAGCCCAAACCATTCTTGTGAAGGTTCTCATACATGAGGTTCAGCTCATCCCTGCTGGGCAGGAACCAGTCGTCACACCCTCCATTGCTATAGTCAAGGCACTTCCTTGCGGCATATTCCTTCACACCTTCTCCAGAGTTGTCCGAATATGCCTTGCCATCCATGTCCATCTGCTTCACCAGCCTTTCCGTATTGTACTTGCCGGAACCAACGTCCAAGAATGTTCCAATACGGTTGCTGTTCTCTTTGTCAGGTCTGTAGTACCCGAATGCAAAGCTGCCTATGTCCGAAGGTGCCGCCTCAAGGTACCTCCATCCATCCGAATAGAATCCCTTGTCGTAGAACACCAGCCCTCCCGCAGGTCCTGCATCCCCAATGGAATAGACCGTCGTCAGCTCGTCCCTGCCAAAGCCCTCCCCTTGGTATCCGGCATCGACAACCGCACTTCCCTTCCAATCAGAGTACAAGACTTTCGAAAGGTTGAAGTCATCGTAGTAGTCGTTGATGAAGCCCATGTTCGAGCCGTCGCCTTTGGAATCAAGCTCAGCGGTGTTCAGCTCCCCCCAGTGGTTTCCGGTCAGGTCGAACTCAGACCACTCCTTCCTATCCGTCGTTATGGTTATGGGTCCACAGTTCATGAAGTTGGAATCGTTCACGCTTGCCGTAAGCTCCGGGAAGGTACAGCTGTTGAATTGGATTCGGGACAATGCGGAAACTCCCAGGGTCTCCGAGTAGTCCGTATCAAATCTTATCCGCAAATTACAACCATTATATGTAACATACCTTTGGATGTCATGAACGCAAGCAACATTAGTTGTAGAAACATGGTTGTTGAACACGAAGCAGTTGTAAATTTCGAGGGACTTTCCTTCGAACGTGTTCCCATCGACATTCGCTGAATACAGGTAGATCGTGGCTCCATCGATTTCATTGCTTGCCACGAAGCCGTTCATGACCGAGACGTTTCCGTTGACCATGGAGTCCATAAGGTTTCCAGAAAGACGTTCGTGATTATAGAAGGAAGGACGGTTTCCAATCGCCCATCCGTTTGCGATTATCTTTGCATGGTCAATGTCGCAATAGCCGCTTATGCCGTTCTTAAGTCCGGACACGTTCGCATAGGATACGACGCTGCCGTTGTTGTTGACGAACTTCATCCCGGACCAGTTGTCTTCGCCGGCTCCAATCCCGTATATGGATATCCTTTCACCTTCCGTTCCCTTGGCTTCAAGCCTTCCCTCGACCTGCAGGTAGTAGTCGCCTTCGAACTGAACATCCACACCAGGTTCAATCTTCAGGACATCGTCCTTCTCGACAAGGAGGTTGCCCGTTACGAGATATGGACTCCTCTCCTTCGTCCATGCTAGGCCGTCTCCCTTCAGAACCCCCTTGACCTCGGTCTTCTGGTCAGTGAGCGTGACAGTGGCCGACACTATGTCCGACTCGTTACCGGCGCGGTCTATGACCTTCACGTAGACTGTCTTTTCCCCATTGACACCTTCAAGGGTCCAGTCAACGGCGGTCGCATAGCCCATGCTGTCGGAACTGTTGAAGTCGTTTATGATGACTGTCCTGCATCCGCTGCCGAAGTCCTCCGCATCGACATGGATGACAACGTTCCTGTCCGCGGTGGTGTTCGAGCCGTTGTTGATCGTTATGGATTTCAGGACAGGGGCTGTGGTATCGGTCATGAAGACCTCCGGAAGCTCCCTCCTCTCCAAGGCTTCCAACCTTGAAGCCATGGCTTGGCTCGAGCCGTTCCATCCTTCCTTTGAGTATCGGACAGTATAGGCATCGGCGATCGATACACCTCCGAGTTCATAGCGGCCGCTCATGTCCGTGGACGTCTCGCGGACCCTCCCATCCCCCATGTCAACCGACACTTTGACGCCATCGCCCGTCAATGCGTCCTTGAGGGTGACCTTTCCCGTCAGGGTGGCGGTGTTCGGCGTGAGCGTTATGGTCGAAAGCTCGATCCCTTCGGATGCCACGACCTTGACGGGGATCGTCATGTCGGAGCAGTCCTCCCTTCTGAAGCGCATTGCATAGTCTCCCAGCGGCACATGCTCGAAGAGGAACTCGCCCGTGGATGTCGTCACGAACGGACTGATGGAGGCATCTCCATAGAAGCCTATGGTCACTCCGCCCTCGTCGTCCGTCGTAAGGACGTCAACCTTTCCATGGATCGAGGTTCTCAGGCACTTAAGCTCCATATCGGGTATCGCATACGTGGAGTTGGTGAGCACCGGTATGGTCGAGGCATACGAGGTGGTCCCGAAGTCTTCGTACTCCAACCTTAGTCCTCCGGGGTAGTTGCCCGCAGGTACGTTGAACGAATACGAACCGTCCGCTGCGGTCGTGGCCTCGTAGTCCGTTCCAAGGATGGTGACCTTCACGCCGCTGTGGTTCGAATGGCCTTCGAGTCTTGCGATTCCAGCTATCGTTCCACGCTCTATCTTCAGACTGACGGAACCCACATCCATAGGTTTGTCATCCATGACCTTGACAGTGGGAAGCGTAATCGAAGAGTATCCATTGCATGATACGACGATCTGATACTCACCGGAATACATCTTCGCGAATGTGAACACGCCTTGGGAGTTCGTTATGGCGGAGTAGATGATATCAGTATTGGATATGTTAGTCGCAGTAACCAACGCTCCGGAGAGGTCCGTCCTGCCTTCGAGCGAGACCTGACCCCTGACGGATGTGAAGGCTATGTTCATCACGACTGCATCCAAGGTCTTCTCCACACCTTTCTCCACATAGAGGTCCTTGACGGACACGTTTGCGTATCCGTCCTTGGAGAGTATGAGTTCATACCCGCCCGCCTTGACGTTGTTGAACACATACTTTCCGTTGTAGTCGGTGGTGGTGGAGAACGTAGTCTCGTTCTCAGTGGATTTGAGAAGTACGTTCACACCAACGGAGGACGATGAACCTTCGAGAGAGACACTGCCTGCAACGGTTGAGCTCTCGCTCTTCAAGGTGATGGTCTTCACCTGCGATACGCTTCCGACTGCAATAGACACCTGCTGGGTTGCGTCAGTGATGTAACCGTCCTTCTGCATCTTCAAGGAGTATTTACCGTTTTCAATGGACATGAAGTAGTATGCCCCATCGTCCGTCGTCGTTGTGGTGTAGAACCGGGATGCATCGACCAAAGATGTCGCGCTTACCGTGACTCCCGAATAGTTGGAACCACCTTCGAGCACGACCCTTCCTGTTATCCCCGCAGTCCCCGATACGAGGGTCTTCGTTCCAACGTCGTAGGTCTTTCTGCCAATGATTGGAACATCGTTGCATACGACGTCTATGTATCCGCCCTTGGTTATGGATATGGTGTAGGTGCCGATTGGAACGGTCGATGACGAGAATTCACCGTTCTCGTTGGTCGAAAGGGTCACGGCATCCCCTGTTCCATCCATGTTGGTCATATTGACGACCGTACCGGACACTGCGTTTCCATCTGCGTCAACTACCTTGCCCGTTATCGAGCCATGGTTTGGCTTCATTCCTTCCAGATTGATGGTATAGAGATGTTGTCCAGCGACGACGGTCACGACCTTGGACGACTCGAAGTACCCCTGTGCATTGGCCCTTATGTAGTACGTCCCGGATTCGACCTTGAACGAATAGGAGCCCGTGCCTCCCGTGACGACCGTCCCAAGGGTCCTGCCCTTGTCGTCCTCAACCGTCACCGATATGTTGGATGAATCCTCCTTGTCCGCATAGGACACCTTGCCCGCTATGTCGGCGTACCTGCTTGTTAGCGCAATGTCGTCCTTGATCTCGGTGACGAGCGAGGGCTCCACTGTGTACGTCCTCTCAAGCGTAGTCGTGAGGTAGTCCGCCTTGCCTGCGGATACTGTGTATGTCCCGACGGCAACGTCCGTCTTGGAGAACGTGCCGTCCTTGGACGTTGTGAGTGTATACGAGTTCCCATCGCCCGATGAGATGCCCACCGTTGCGGACTCGATCGGGTTTCCGCCTGCATCGACGACACGTCCCTTTATGGAACCATACCTGTTCGACAGCTTCTGGAGGTTGACCTCGGAGACCGTTCCGCTTGAGACTGTCACCTTGTCCTCGCCCGATGAGCCGTAGCCGTCCGAGGACGCTATGACGCTGTAGCCGTCGCCTACAGGCAGGTTTGCTATCACGATTATGCCAGTGCTGGTAGTGGTGGAGCTGAATATCAGAGTGCCGTTGCGGTAGACGTTCACGACTATGCCCGTGGGGTCGTCCCTGTCCACGAAGGACACCACAACCCTTATGGAGCCGAACCTTGACTTCAGCTGTGCATCCGAAGTCGAGGTCCTTCCCGGTTCGACGGTGGCATTGGAGGTGTATGTCTCATATCCTTCCTTCTCGAAAGAAAGGACATATTCGCCATGGAACACGTTCGAAAGTGTGTAGTGGCCTGATTCGTCGGTGGTCGTTTCATACGAACGTCCCCAGTTCGATGACGAGGCCTTCACCTTCACGCCCGACTTCAGACCGGAGTCGTTGGTGGTCACGGTTCCCGTTATGGAGCCGCAGAGGTTGACGAGACTTCCCATTGGAACCACATAGGACTCTCCCATGGATATGGATATGCGCCTGTCCACGGTCGTGTATCCATCCGCGCCGGCCCTTATCGTATATGCGTCCGGTGAAACCCCTTCGAACGAGAACGAACCGTCCTTCTCCGTCATCGAAGTCCTGCATACGTCTCCGCCTGAACCTATTAGGACGACGTTGATCCCAGACATGTCGGTTCTGTCTTCGTAGCCAACGGTACCTTTCAATGTGCAGGAGCCCATGACGAGTTTGACTGATGGGACTTCGATGGATGGAACCTCAGAAGAATCGGATGAGAATACAACTATGTCCCTTGACTGGGTGATGTATCCGTCCTTTCTGAAGACTATGGAGTATGAACCCTGGAGTACATCCTTGATTGTGTACTCGCCGTTCGAGTCCGTCTTTGTTGCATATGAGGTTCCATCAAGGAAGACATCGACGCCTCCGCTTGTCTTGGAATCGCCGCCAAGGACGACCGAACCATGTACCGTTCCGTTGGAGGAAAGTACTATGGAGCCAAGGTCCTGTGCCTTGCCGCTCAATGGCGAGACGTCTGTCCTGATTGCACCGAATGAGACGTCCTCCATCGCTGCCAAGGCCTTGGAGTTGGTTATGTTCACATCGCTCAGCCTCCTGGAGGAGAAGTGGAGCGTGTATGTCTTGGATGCATCGAGGCCCGACACTGCGAAGTCCCCGTCTGCAGCTGGAAGGCTGTTCCAGACGGTGTTGCTGGAAGACTCGTCCACAACCTTTATGTACACATCGGAGACTGAGTACATGTCACCATAGGATGAAACCGTCCCTATTATCGTAGGCGTATCGTAGTTGACGGCCAGGTTCTGCATGAGCAGGCTCCATGAGCCGTTGCTGTATATGTATGCGTTGCCGTCCGTGGCGTTGTAGTATGTCCAAAGCTCCTGCGGGTTCTCAGGGTGAGAGTAGAACGTACCTTTCCAGACGATGGACCTACCATCGGCGCCTGAGCTGCCGGTCTCGCCCTTGTCACCTTTGGACGCCAGAAGCGTCCAGTTGGCTCCATCGTATATGTACGAGCAACCGTCCACGGTGTTGTGGTATGCATCGTATCTTTTGGGATTCGATGGTGATTCCTCAAGGTTTCCAAGCCAGGAAATCACCCCCCCCGACCGATTCCGGGGTGGGAACTTCACTGTCGCATGCGACTGCACACAGCACAAGCGCAAGTGCGACCAACACTGCCAAAGCGAATGTCTTGTAGTTCATCTCTTACCACCTTTTGGACAATCCAATGCGTCTGCCCCTTCGATTTTACACCTCCGTTTTGCATGGGGTCAAGTTTCTTAAACAAAACATTGGCAGAATCCTTCGTCGCTAAATATACAAGGCTCCAAAAAAGTAAAGCTCCAAGTACAAGCATAAAGAACTTTCCCCTAGAAAATTGTAATGAACAGCCAAATTTTCCCCTAGAAAAATGTATTGTATTACCCGATTTTCCCTCATAAAAATGTATCTCAGAGATAAGCACGGAAATATTGACACGTTGAAACAGCACTTGATAGAGGGAAATCCAATCATCGTTTTTATTCGCATCCCAAAAGATACACACTATGCTGTCGTCGTTGGCTATGACGAGCAGTACATTTATCTAATAGACTCCATTGAAGAGAATGCTAATGCACAAGATACACGTTACAACAGGGTTCTCACAAAGGAATCATTCGAAGATGTATGGAAAACAAGAACCCTGCTCCCTAAAAACATCTATATCGTTGTTAGAACTACAAGTAAATGACTTGTCAAATGAAATGTGCGAATTCTACACCGCAAAGCAATTCACGATGACATGAAAAGACCCTTTTTCTACTGTTTTCATGTCACTTTAGACATACAGAGAGACCTAAATGGCCCTCTCAAAGCCTTTCATTTCATTCAACAAAAAACACGACCCAAGCAGGTCGTGTTCACAACATGGTCAAACACCAATAGATCAAACCTTATCCCCTTTCGTCTCGTGCAGGATCCTGCGGACCTCTGGGTCAGTGAAGACCTCGTCTATCTCGTCAGAGGTAAGGCCAACGAACTCGTGGCAGAGGTAGTGGATCCAAGTCTCGTCTGATGGTGAGTTGAGGACGTGCTTTCTGCAGTAGTAGTCAGGTTGCACTGGAAGAGGAGGAGTATCCTTGTAGAGTGGAACCTTGTAGTCGTAGACGGCTATCTTTATGTCCTCACGGGGGATGCCCTTGTTCATGACGACATCTGCAAGCTTGTTCACGGTGTTACCGGTATCGAAGATATCATCTACGATGAGGACCTTGTCCCCTGCCCTGAGGTATTCCGGAGAATACGTCCAGCCATCTATCTGGACCCTGGCCTGGTCGCGAAGAACGGTGTACGACCTTGCAACGACTGCTGCATACAGCACTGGTCGTCTGTGCTCCTTGAGGCAGACCATCTTGAAGTACTCGGAGAAGACGTTGGCCATGTATACGCCACCCCTAAGGGAGACGTATATGACATCAGGAATGAAGCCATCCTCTTTGTGCATCTTGTAGGCAAGCTTGAGAGCGCTGTCGCGTATGACGTCATGTGGGACAAAATCTTTCATTCCTTGGTTCCTCCAAATCAGATCTGTGTGAGAATCTCAGGGCCGTTGGCCGTGATTGCAACGGTATGCTCGAAATGTGCAGAAGGCTTGTGGTCTGCGGTTATGACGGTCCAGCCGTCCGGCATGTCAATGATGTTCTTCGTTCCAAGGTTTATCATGGGCTCTATGGCAATGACCATGCCCTCCTTGATCCTTGGGTTTGGCATGTAGCGGCAGACATAGTTTGGAATCTCAGGATCTTCGTGGACCTTAAGTCCTACACCATGGCCGCAGTACTCACGCACGACTCCAAAGCCGTTCTTGTCCGCATGTTCGAACACGGCGGCTCCAATGTCCTGGATCCTTGCATGTGGGTTGTCCAAAGCACCAATGCCCTTATAGAGGCACTCGCGTGTGACCTTTACAAGCTTCTCCACTTCAGGAGGGACGCTTCCAACTATGTACGTCCTGGCACTGTCCGAGAAGTAGCCCTTGAGGTTGATTCCAAGGTCAATGCTCACGATGTCGCCCTCATGGATTATCCTCTTCTTCTTTGGGATTCCATGGATTATCTCTTCGTTGATGCTCACGCATGCAGTTCCAGGGAAACCTTCGAAGTTCAGGAAAGCCGGCTTTCCACCATGCTTGACTATGAAGTCATGGCACATCCTGTCTATGTCCATGGTGGACATACCAGGAAGGACCTTTCCATCAAGGGAATCAAGGAGCTGGCACAGAAGGTGACAGGACTTCCTTATCCCCTCGATCTGTTCATTTGTCTTCAGCAGAATCATGCAGATACCTCACAGCTGTATCAAGCAGGCCATTGATGAACCTATAGTTGACCTCGGTGCTGTACTCCTGGGATAGCTTGACAGCTTCGTCAATGACGATGTTTGGATGGATGTCCTTGCAGTACAGAAGCGTATAGATGCTAAGTCTAAGTATGTTCCTGTCAACAAGGTTTATGTTCTCGATGCTTCTCTTGGATGAGAAGCGGTTTATCATCTCGTCTATTTCATCCAAGTGCTGGAGCACACCGTTTATCATGTAGGAGGCATAGAGGACGACATCAGACTCAAGGACCTCCTCTTCCTCTTTGGTATATCCAGCAAACCCCTCGGAGTACGGAATTGGACACTCGTGTATCCTTGAATTGAAATCAAGGGAATACAGTGTCTGCACCGCTATGGCTCTGGCAAGATGTCTTGTTTTCATCTATGTTCACTCCTCTACTCTAAACTCTGCTCTGAATCAAAGCTGCTTGAGGTATTTGATGGAAGCCTGGGCTCTGAGGTCCTCGATGAGTGAAAGATATGCTTCCTGGAAAACGGTGTTGAGGCTCTCGTTGTAGAGGTAGCTTGTGATGTAGTCGCGCACCGTAGTCGTATCGGTTGGAGATATCTTGTCATCAAGGCCAAGTATCTTCGTATCGTTGTGGACTGAGACCTTCACGATGTGGTAGCCTGCAAGACTCTCAATTACACCGCTCATCTCGCCGGCATCGAGCTTGAACACTTCATCGAAGAAGTTCTCACCCATGTAGGCCATCGTCGTCTCATCGTTTATCTGGAGCCAACCAATGTCACCGGCCTTGTCCTTTGAGTCGGCATCCTCCGAATACTGTGTTATGGCCTTTTCGAATGTCAGCTCACCCGAGACGATCTTGTTGTAGACATCCGTAGCCTTCTTGTACGCAGCGTCCTTGTCGTCGCCAAAGGCGAAGAAGATGTGCGAAAGCTTTACGTTCTCGTTGCTTATGAAGCTTGACTTGTTCTTCTTGTAGAAAGTCTCCACCTCGGAATCAGTTGGAAGCGGAGCGTTCTCGAACATGGAAGCCTTTGCGGTTGTGACATACGTCTGGAGCAGGTACTGGTTTGCAAGATACTCCTTGTACTCGTCCAAGGTGATTCCCTGCTGGGACTGAAGGAGCTGCTCGAACTGCTCATCTGTAAGGGACATGCCCACCTGAGCCTCTATGTTGGACTTCTGTGATGCAAGAAGCTGTGCCTTCTGGTCGTCCGTAAGGGTATAGCCGTTCTTCTCAAGGCCCTGCCTAAAGAGCTCGTCGGAGATAAGGGCATCCAATACGGTTGCAGGCTCAAACGTAGTTCCGTATGCCTCGCTGTATGTAGATACGGCTTCATCAAGCTGCTGCTGTGTTATGACAGCGTTCCTTATGAGGTTCACCCTCACGATTGGAGTCGAAATGGAATCGCAGAATACAGGCGCAGCAAAGACCAGCGCCGCCAGAAAAACCAGAATGGAAACAATGCCTTTCTTCATTGTGAACTCCTCAGTTGCGTTCGACATGGAGCCTTTTGCCTACGGCATAGGCCATGTCTGCGTTTTTGAGAATGTCGGAAAGCTTGAGGTACATGCCCTCGTCCTCCATCGTCTTCATCAAAGACTGCAGGACCTTTTGCTTTCTAAGACAATTCTTGGATATGAAACAGCTGCATCTCTTGCCGGAGATGGTTCCAGCCGATTTCAGGAAAGTCGAAACCACAGGGGGAGCTTCCTTTGAAAGGAAGCCTCGTGCCTGTGTGATTATGGCAATGTAATCGAAGGACGATACTCTTCTGCCCTGCTCCAGATTCATGTCGATTAGTTCCACGATATGCTGACCTCTTGATGAAATACCCTTGGACATGCCATCTGCAAGCTTCCTAAGGTTGGAGTTTCCAGCGGAGTCTCCGCCGTATAGTATACAGACTCTCATGACGCCCCTTTTGTATGAAAATTGGCCGCTTTGTTCAAGCGGCCAAGATTACACTGAAAAGAAATCAATTCTCTGTAGATTCCGTAGCCGCAGCTGCAGCCTGTTGGCCAAGCGAGCTAAGGACGGATGTGTCCGACGACTTGTTGACGAAGGCAACAAGTATGGCAAGTACAATGAAGGCCGCCACAAGGTATGCCGTGATCTTGTTTATCACACGGTTGGACCTACCTCCGAACGCCGTCTCGCTGTTGCCGCCAAAGACACCGCCAAGACCCGTGTTGTCTTCACTCTGAATCGCAACGATGAAGATGAGAAGAAGACTCACGATTACGAAAAGAACAAGAAGAATAATACTCAAAACTGCCATATTCCTACCTACTCCAACTGGATTTAGTTCAATCAACGCAGTTGATGATTGGGAGGAACTGCTCAAGTGTCAGCGACGCCCCACCAACAAGCGCACCGTCTATGTGTTCGCAGGCCATGAGCTCGCGGACGTTGGACGGCTTCACTGAACCACCATACTGTATTATCTGATTTTCTGCAACAGCCTTTCCAAACTTCTTTTCCACAAGACCCCTTATGAAGGCGTGTGCGGCGTTTGCATCGGCAGGTGTTGCGGTCTTGCCTGTTCCAATGGCCCATACAGGTTCGTAGGCGATCGTGACATGCTTCATCTGCTCTGGAGTGACACCATCAAGACCAACATTGATCTGAGCTGTAAGCACCTCTTCAAGGCGACCGCCTTCCCTTTCCTCAAGGGTCTCGCCAACGCAAAGGTCGACTTCCATGCCGTTCTCAAGGGCGAAGAGGACCTTCTTGTTGATGAACTCGTTGGTCTCGCCGTAGTACTGTCTTCTCTCGCTGTGTCCAAGGATGACGGAGTTGACGCCAATGTCCTTGAGCATTGCACAGGAGACCTCTCCGGTGTATGCACCCTTCTCGTGGTCGTTGACGTTCTGTGCAGAGACGATGATGTTGCTGCCCTTGACGGCTTCGACTACACCAGGAAGGCACACGAAGGTAGGGGCTATCATAACCTTGACCTTTGCATCCTTAGCTGCGGCGGCAAGCGAAGCGGCATACTTTGCAGCCTCGCTTGGGACCATGTTCATTTTCCAGTTTCCAGCAATATAAAGGTTTCTCATTTTAAATCCTCACTTCTCAAGGGCCTTGATGCCAGGAAGCTCCTTGCCTTCAAGGAACTCAAGGGATGCTCCACCACCGGTTGAAACATGGCTTATCTTGTCTGCAAGGTCAAACTTGTTGACTGCGGCGACTGAGTCACCACCACCAACGACCGTCGTTGCGTTGGAAGCTGCAAGAGCCTTGGCGACAGCCTCTGTGCCCTTTGCGAACGCTGCGAACTCGAACACACCCATTGGGCCGTTCCATACGACGGACTTTGCATCCTTGAGTGCATCGACTATCATTGCGGTCGTCTTTGGACCAATGTCCATTCCCATGAGGTTCTCAGGAATGTCTATGGAATCGACCGCTATAGGAGCTGCATCCTCTGCGAACTGCTCTGCACACACGTGATCGACTGGAAGGATGACCTTGACGTTCTTCGCTGCAGCGGCTGAAAGGAAGCTCTTTGCAGTCTCAAGGTAGTCATCCTCTACGAGTGACTTCCCAATGCTGTGTCCTTGAACCTTGAGGAACGTATATGCCATACCGCCGCCAATGACGATCGTGTCACAGGTCTTTACCAAAGACTCAAGGACTGAGATCTTGGAGGATACCTTTGAACCACCAATGATTGCCACGAAAGGCTTCTCTGGGTTCTCAAGAAGTGGAGCCATGAACTTGACTTCCTTCTCAATGAGGAAACCTGCATAGCTTGGAAGGTAGTGTGCAACGCCCTCCGTCGAGGCATGTGCTCTGTGGGCGGTTCCAAATGCATCGTTTACATAGACATCGCCATAGGAGGCAAGCGTCTTTGCGAACTCTGGGTCATTGGCCTCTTCCTGTGGGTAGAACCTGCAGTTCTCAAGAAGGAGGACTTCACCTGGTTTGAGGGCCTTGACTTCCTTCTCCACTTCGTCCCCTATTACATCCGGTGCGACCTTGACAGATCTTCCAAGAAGCTCTTCGAACTTCTTTCCAACAGGAACCATGGAGAAGTCAGGGTTCTTCTTCCCCTTTGGCCTTCCAAAGTGGCTCATGACGACAAGGGAAGCACCTGGCTGCTCAAGTATGTAGTTTATAGTAGGAAGTGCAGCAAGGATTCTGGTTGCATCTGTAACCTTGCCATCCTTAACCGGCACGTTGAAATCGACTCTGATCAGAACCCTCTTGTTCTTGAGGTCTGCATCTCTGATTGTATTCAGGACCATAACAGCTCCTTATATAGCCGTACCAAAAGAGGTACTCATGCATCTAAACGATTCAGGCCTGCGAAAAAGCAGGCCTGAAAACAAACGAAGACGAAGTCAACCGTTGACCTTCTTCATGTATGCAATGAGGTCAAGGACCTTGTTGGAGTATCCAATCTCATTGTCATACCAGGAAACGACCTTGACGAATGTGTCTGTAAGTGCGATTCCAGCCTTTGCATCGAAGATGGAAGTCCTTGTGTCGCCAAGGAAATCGGATGATACGACTGCATCCTCTGTATAGCCAAGGATACCCTTGAGCTCGCCTTCTGAAGCCTTCTTCATTGCTGCGCAGATCTCTGCGTATGTTGCTGGCTTTGCAAGGTTGACTGTGAGGTCTACGACTGAGACGTCAAGAGTAGGAACTCTCATGGACATACCTGTGAGCTTGCCGTTGAGGGAAGGGATTACCTTTCCAACAGCCTTTGCAGCACCTGTTGAGGATGGGATGATGTTGCCGGAAGCGGCGCGTCCACCTCTCCAGTCCTTCATGGAAGGGCCATCGACCGTCTTCTGTGTAGCGGTCGTTGAGTGGACTGTGGTCATGAGACCATCTGTGATTCCCCAGTTGTCGTTGAGGACCTTTGCGATAGGAGCAAGGCAGTTTGTCGTGCATGATGCGTTGGATACGAACTGGGTGCCCTTGACATAGGACTTCTCGTTGACGCCAACGACGAACATTGGAGTGTCGTCCTTTGAAGGAGCGGACATTACGACGTACTTTGCACCAGCGTTGATATGAGCCTGAGCCTTCTCCTTTGTGAGGAAGAGACCTGTGGACTCTACGACGTACTCTGCACCAACTTCATCCCACTTGAGCTCGTTAGGATCCTTGCATGCAGTTACGCGGATCTTCTTTCCGTTGACGATGAGGAGGGACTTGTCCATGTCGCACTCGATTGTGCCCTGGAACTGGCCGTGCATTGTATCGTACTTGAGCATGTAGGCAAGATAGTCTACAGGACAGAGGTCGTTGATTCCTACGATCTCGACATCGTTTCTCATCATAGCAGCACGGAACACGAAACGTCCGATTCTACCAAAACCGTTAATACCAACTTTCATATGAAAAATCCTCCATATCGATTTGACATTCCAAATATAATCAAAATGACATTTGACAGTCAATAAAACCAGTGCAAAACATCATTTTCACAAAGTACATAACCCTTATACCCCACCCTATTCCACGATTGACGAAAACAGGCCAAAACCTATTCGTCCGAGCCTATCTGGGTGTTCCACAAGGCGTTGAAATCCATGTTGAAGCCCTTGAGGAGGCTTAGCATGAACGCACTGGAGGCCTTGTGGATGTCCCTTGGAACCTTCTGGCCGTCCGTGATGAACAAAAGAGGCAGCTTTTTGCTGTGACATATGGACAGTATGTTGCCAATGGTCTGCGTCTCGTCCGTCTTGGTCACTATCACGGAGCTTATCCCGTAGCTTCCAAACTGCTCGAAGACGCTGTCTATGTCCACCCTCTTCATGGATGCGCTCACTGTGAGGTAGCATTTGAGGTTCTTCTTGTCAGGCACGTTGAGCATGGTGCGCATCTTCACGTTGAGCTCGCCGTCGCGGGGGCTCTTGCCTATCGTATCGACAAGCACAAGCTCGCTGTCCTGGGTCTGCTCAAGAGCCTCGTAGAACCCAGCCTCGTCGTCAGCCCTGTAGACGGGAATGCCAAGGGCCTTTCCAAAGTTCTCTATCTGCTCGTATGCCCCCACTCTGAACGAATCCATGGTGATTATGCTCACCTTCCTGCGTATGCCTTCAGGCGGAAGCGTACCGTACACGGCGGCTATCTTGGCTATTGTCGTGGTCTTGCCAACCCCCGTAGGGCCAACTAGAACGAACACCCTTGGCGGATGCAGCTGGCTGTTGTGGTCTATCTCAACGGATCCCACAATCCTATCCACTACAAGAAGTTCGAACTCATCCTTTGACGGAACCACAGGCAGGACAGGCTCAAGCTGCACACGAAGGTCATTCGTGATCCAGTCTATGTAATCCGTGGAGAAATCGTTTTCATAGAGGAGCTTACGGGCATGGTCCATGAGGGCGTCAAGCTCAGCACCGCCTTTTTTCCCATAGGCCGATTCCCTTGGGTCTTCATCCTTTGGATCCGTCTCCGCTTCTCCGTAGGCTGGAGACTGCTCTGCAACCACGACGTTCTCAGGGACAAGAGCCTTGGTATCATCAGCATTCCCAGAAGAGGAGATGTCTTCGTCCTTGGACTCCTGCATGTCGGACTCCCTGTATTTGCCAGATACAGGGTCTGGAGTCTTGGCTTCAAGCTCGAAGCGGCGTATGTCAGCCTCTTCTATCTCATCGCCGGATGCCTTCGATGAAACGGAGGAATCCTTTGAAGAAGAGACTGCATCTTCACGTTCGCGAGGAACGTCAACGAGTCCTGAACCCTGCTCACCTGCAAGAAAGCATGTAAGTTCGCAGTGCTTGCTCTTCGTTATTCCAAGAAAGCCCTTTGAAACGACATCCTTCCTGCTGTGTATCCTAAGCCTATCTCCATATTGGTCACGGGCCTTCCTTACGGCTTCTTCGTATGTTGGAGCGACGATCGTTATATAGTCCACATACCCCTCCAAAAGCAACCCACCCAAGCATGCACACCAAAACGGCGTACACGCCTAGGATAGCACGAAACGGGCCTAAAGAATACACCTCTAAAGGATGTACCTTGAAAGATCCTGGTTCTTTATCACGTCAGACAGCCTCTGGTTCACATAGTCAGGGGTTATCGTTATGGTCTGGCCCTTGAGCTCGTCTGCGCTGAAGCTAAGCTCTTCAAGGAGGATCTCCATTATAGTATAGAGCCTTCTTGCACCAATGTTCTCAGTCGTGGAGTTCACCTCGAATGCTATTTCGCTTATGCGTCTTGTGGCATCGTCAGTGAAGACGACATCAACGCCCTCGGTCTTGAGCAGTTCACGATACTGTATGGTGATGGCGTTCTCAGGCTCCTTGAGGATTCTGTAGAAGTCATCGACCTTGAGGTCGTCGAGCTCGACCCTGAGTGGGAAACGCCCCTGAAGCTCTGGGATGAGGTCGCTTGGCTTTGACACATGGAACGCACCTGCGGCAATGAAGAGAATGTGGGATGTGTCTATGACGCCCCATTTGGTGCTCACCTTGGTCCCCTCCACGATTGGCAGGATGTCGCGCTGCACGCCCTCGCGGGAGACGTCAGGGCTTGAGGAAGAACTGTTCTTGCCGGCTATCTTGTCTATCTCGTCTATGAAGATTATGCCCATCTGCTCCGTGCGCTGCTTGGCTATGTCTATGGCCTTGTCCTGGTCCACGCTGCGCTCCATCTCCTCCTCGGTGAAGATCTCACGGGCACGCTTTATGGTGACCTTCCTTCTTCTACGGGGGTTCTGTGCGTTCTGGAATATGGATCCAAGACTGTTCATGGCGTTCTGGATATCGTCCATCGAGCCGCCCATGAGCTCTATGCCAACCTTTGGGGCCATCATTTGGTTTGGAATCTCGACTTCCTTGTCCTCAAGGCTTCCGTTTCTAAGCTGCTGTCTGAGCTGCTCGCGGGCGGCCGCCTTTGCATCCTCGAACTCCGCATCAGCGCTTGCACCTTTGTTGAGGTTTGGAATGAGTATGTCAAGAAGCCTCTCTTCCACTCTGGTCTTCACGAACTCCTCGTTCTTTGCGGCAAGCTCGTGCTTGACCATGGAGACTGCGCTGCCCATGAGGTCTCGCACCATGGACTCCACGTCCCTGCCAACGTAGCCCACCTCAGTGTACTTGGTGGCCTCGACCTTTATGAAAGGGGCGTTGGACAGTTTGGCTATCCTTCGTGCAATCTCAGTCTTACCCACACCTGTGGGGCCTATCATTATGATGTTCTTTGGATAGACCTCCTCGCGTATGTCGTCAGGAAGCATCTTCCTTCTTGTCCTGTTTCTAAGTGCAACGGCAATTGTTCGCTTGGCCTTGTCCTGTCCTATGACGTATTTATTGAGCTCCGACACGATCATGGAAGGTACCATCTCGTCAAGATTGTAGACCTTGGCCGGGGCGTCCTTCCTGACGATAGCCGTGGAGTCCTGCAAAGTAATGGTCTTTTCGTTGTCAGCCATTTCAAGCCTCCTCTACTATGAACTTGGAGTCTGTGTATATGCAGATCGAACTTGCGATGTCAAGTGCCTTGAGGGCAATGTCCTTTGCACTGAGCTGGGGACTTCCATCAAGGTAGGCACGGGCGGCAGCCACGGCGTAGTTTCCACCGCTTCCTATTCCAATTGCATCGTATTCCGGCTCAAGGACATCGCCTGTGCCGCTTATGAGGAATATGCGCTTGCCGTCGCTTGCAAGCATAAGGGCCTCGAGCTTCCTTAGGTTGCGGTCAAGCCTCCATTCCTTTGCAAGGTTCACCGCAGCCCTCTCGAGGTCTCCGTTGACCTGCGAGAGCTTCTGCTCGAAGAGCTCGAACAGAGTGAATGCATCCGCAGTACCGCCTGCAAAGCCAATGACTATCTTGTCCTGATAGATGCGCCTGACCTTTCTGGCGTTCCCCTTCATTATGGTATCGCCGTTGGTGACCTGTCCGTCACCTGCGATTGCAACCTTTCCGTCCTTCTTGACCGCTATGATGGTCGTTCCTCTAAAACTCATTCTTCCTTCCTCCCATGGGGATGTTTGCTTCTATACACCTCTTCGAGCCTTTTGCCCGTAACATGGGTGTATATCTGCGTCGTTCCAATGCTCTCGTGGCCAAGCAACACCTGCACCATCCTTATGTCCAAGTCGTTGTCCAGAAGATGCGTGGCGAACGAATGCCTGAATACGTGGGGTGTGAACTTCTTGGTAAGACCCAGCATCACACCATACCTGTCAAAGATACTGTGAACCGTGGAAACCGGCAACCGCCTGCCCTTCTGGTTGATGAAAAGGACGTCCTCGCCTTCTATGCCGTTCTTTTCAAGCACAGCATCCCTCTGTACAAGATACTGCCTCAAAAGGTCCACCGTGTGAGGAGTCAGAAACACAAAGCGCTGCTTGGATCCCTTGCCCGTCACAAGAACGCGTCTTGAATCAAGGTCCAAGTCTCCAAGCTTCATGCCAAGGACCTCGCTTAGACGGCAGCCGGTCGAATAGAACACGTTGAACATGGTCACTTCCATAAGGGACTTGTAGTCGGTCGTGGGACAGTTGAGGATGCTCTGAACCTCCTCCTCCGTAAGCACGGTTGGAATCCGCGGCCCCTTCTTGGCTCCCTTGACCCGCTTGAACGGCTGCACGGTCGTCACACCGCTTTCGCATAGGTTGTGGAAGAACGACCTGTTGGCGCTTAGGATCCGGTTTATGGTCGCAGGACTCAACCCTTCGTCATATAGACCGGCGGCAAAGCTCCTTGCATCCTCGAAGGCCATGTCGCCCACGTAGATTCCACGCTTTGACATGAACTCGTCAAGCCTTCCCAAGTCATGGGCATACGACACGACGGTCTTTTCAGAGTACCCCTGGACACTTCCAAGATACGTGAGAAACTCGTCTATGAGTGCACGATTGGCCTTTTGTCCCTCTAGGCCGATGTCCTTGTTTTCCATGTTTTCCAGTATATCACCCACCCCTTTTCTCAACAATTCCTCTCAACAATGTACACTTGGTCTCCAAACCGGAAGGCTTCCCCATTTTCAAACGACTTTGCATTCAATGACAAAGACGCCGCAGTGCCTTCCAACCGCCTTACAAGATTTCCAGGCGAGAATCCGTCCCATTGAGCCATGGAAGAAATGACTGGAGCGCCATCGTTTGCAAGAGCCTGGCTTCCAGCCCTCCGTGAATCAGGTTTGGAATCCTTGGATCCCACTCCTGCACTGCTTACGAATACATCCTTTCCCATGGACAATGCATAGTCGCTCGTAATGAGGGTTCCAGATTTTTCAGGTGCCTGCACAACGACCAAGGCGTTGGAATATGCAGCAATGACCATGTTACGGGATACGAAGTTGCTCTTGTACGAAGGAGTGTCAGGCGCAAAGCGGCTCACGATGCAGCCGCCGCAGTCCACGATGGACTCCCTGAGTCTTGAGGTCAAAGACGGATACTCTACGTCGTGTCCGCAGGCAAGGACTCCAATGCATGCGCCCTTGGCGGCAACGCATCCCCTCATGGAAGCCTGATCAATGCCTTCTGCGAACCCACTTATGACACAGGCACCTCCAACCGCTGCACCCAGCCCCAGCTCGAAAGCCTTTTGAAGTCCATCGTAGTCAGGCATTCTGGTACCCACAATGCCTATGCAAGTACTGTCTTTTCTTGGGACAGGGCCTCTGCATAGAAGAAAAAATGGTAGGTGCTTCTCCAACCCTTCGAATGAGGGGAAGTCTTCGTCTCCATAGGAGATGATGGAGTCCAAAGGGTCGTCCAGCCATTTCAGTATGCCCCTAGCCTCCTTCTCATACGACCTGAATCCTTTGATAGTTCTTGACAGCTCCTGCAATTGAGAATCCCTGGCAATGAGAACCCTCCTCTCTTCAAGTGACAGCCAGTCGTTGAACCCAATCGAAATGCGTCTTGCGAACTCTTTGTCTGCAATGTTGTGAAAATTGCTGTGGAAACCCATATGCACCTCCATGAAGTTTTTTGCCTTCATAGATACAAATACGAAAAACCTGACGTTTCCATTCACAAAAAAAAGCGAAAGTATGGATTTCTCAATTGTTTTGCATTACTGTACCCTACTGTGACCAGGAAAGAAGAAGTGGAGCAAAAGTTCGATACATTGGACTGGCGCATCCTCAATTGGATAAGAAGAAAGCTAAAGTGTCCGTTTCTGGACTTCCTCATGCCAAAGATAACCATGCTTGGAAGTGCTGGCATGATATGGCTCATTGCAGCTGCGGCGTTGCTGTGCACGAAAAGATACAGAACTGATGGAGTCCTCATCCTTGCAGGACTCACGCTTGCATCGTTTGTTGGTCAATTCCTTCTAAAGCATATAATAAGACGCCAAAGGCCATGCAAGGTGAACGAAGGTGTGGAGCTTATCGTGAAGCATCCAAAGGACACGTCGTTTCCATCTTGCCATACACTTACGTCAGTCGTGTCAGCTACGATCCTCGCTTCTGCATCGCCTGTGTTCGGCAGCATTGCAATCCCAATTGCAGCGCTCATAGCATTCTCCAGACTGTACCTATATGTACACTACCCTAGCGATGTGATATCGGCTGCAGCGATTGGAGTGGTGCTTGGGGAGGTTGTGTTCAGGGTCGCCGCTGCAATGCAGTTTTCAATCTGAATTTGGAATCTGAATAATACAGGGGAGAACTCCACTAGTCCTTTTCATTCGATGGACCAAGGTCTGGATGGGCCTTGTCGAATGCCTTCATGAGATCATCGGTGTTGACATGGGTGTATATCTCTGTGGTGCGTATGTCCTTGTGCCCAAGTAGTTCCTGCACGGACCTTAGGTCCGCACCGCCTTGGAGAAGATGTGTTGCAAAGCTATGCCTAAGGGTGTGGACCTTGGCATATACGCCGGCTTTCTCGCAGTATTTCTTGAGCCTATGCCATATCTCCTCCCGCGTCAGCTTCTCGCGTTCACGGTCAACGAACATATATTGGGATCTGCGCTTTTCAAGGATTGTTGGACGGGCTTTTTCCATATAGGTCGCAAGCCATTGGCAGGCCACGTCGCCTACAGGAACCATTCGTTCCTTGTCGCCTTTTCCAATCACGACGATGCGCTTCTCCTCTGGGTAGAATCTATTGAGCTTCAGATTCGCGCATTCGCTCACTCTAAGCCCACAGGAGTATATGAGATCGAACATTGCACGATCCCTTGTTCCAATGTCCGTAGAGGTGTCTATAGCGTTAAGAATCTTCTCGACTGAGTCGTAGTAGATGGTCTGAGGAAGCTTCTTTGGCTCTTTGTTGTGTGGGATGAGCTCCATTGGGTCATCGTCGCGGAGCCTTTCGTTCATGAGGAACAGAAAGAACATCCTAAGGGCCGTTATGACCTTTGACATGGTCCTTGACGAAACAGGCTCTCCTGACGAGCCTCCCTTGGACCTCCAGACAAGGAACTCCCTTATCTGGTAGGTGTCGGCGACAGTGTAGGAAACACCCTCCTCTTCCAGATAATCAAGAAGGCACGCAACCTCATGCCAGTAGCAGTCGCGCGTGGCTTTGGATGCATGCCTCTCTGTGAGGAGGCTTTCGCTGAAAGCCTCCAGTATCTCCTTCTTTGGGTCGTTGACCGTTGCTTTATCTGTTGTCGTCATCCTGTCTCTGATATCTCAGGATTGCTGGGAATGAATAGTCGTTGGAGTTCGAACTCTGGGACTGTCTTCTTCCAAGCTGCTGCTGGAGATCCTGCCATCTGTTGACGGAGATGACCTCTTCAGGCTTTCTTTGAACCTTCTCCTGAGAAGCTGCAGGCTGTGAGGATGCAGCCGGGGATGGCTGCTGTGCAGGCCTGCTCTCTGCGGAGTTGATGAACTGGTCGAAGCGCTTCTTTGGCTTCTCGAACTCAGGGATGTCAACGTTGACGGATTCCCTCTCGAAGCCTGTAGCGACGACGGTTACCTTGACCTTGTCTCCAAGATCAGGATTGTATGCCTGACCTGCAATGATGAGGGCATCCTGATCGCAGTTCTCCGTTATCATCTCAACGACGTCCTGGTACTCCTGCAACGTAAGTCCATCGCTTGCAGTAAGGTTTACAAGCACGCTCTTTGCACCATCGATCTTTGCATTCTCCAAAAGCGGGTTGTTTATTGCCTGTCTTGCGGCATCGACTGCTCTATTGGCGCCTTCTCCAAGGCCGATTCCCATGATGGCGTCGCCCTTGCCTTTCATGACGGTCCTTACGTCCGCAAAGTCTATGTTTATCTCACCAGGCTCCGTTATGAGCTCCGATATACCTTGGACACCCTGCCTCAGAACGTCGTCCGCCATAAGGAAGGCCTGCTTTATTGGAGTGTTGTTCTCCGCAACCTTGAGAAGGTACTGGTTTGGAATGAGGATGAGGGTATCGACCTGCTTTCTAAGCCTGTCGATGCCTTCGTTTGCAAACTGAAGCTTCTTTCTACCCTCGAAGGCGAAAGGTGTCGTGACGACCGCTACGGTGAGGATGTTGAGGCCTCTTGCAATCTCCGCCACCACAGGTGCGGCTCCAGTTCCGGTTCCACCACCCATACCGGCTGTGATGAACACCATGTCGGTGCCTTCAAGAAGGCCCCTTATCTCGTCCTTGCTCTCCTCCGCGGCCTTCTGTCCCATCTCAGGGATGCCACCTGCACCAAGCCCGCCGGTAAGTTCCTTTCCAATTGGGATTCTGACCTGGGCATCAGACCTCTGAAGGGCCTGGACATCAGTGTTGAGCGCCACGAACGTGACCTTTTTGAGTCCACTTGAGATCATTCTGTTTACAGCATTGCCACCGGCACCGCCAACGCCTATGACCTTTATGTCAGTAGGTGGTGTCTGTTCATCATGCAACAAATCCTCGATAATGCCAAAATCCATGTTCAAATCCTCTTGCTATATGGTTCTATATAATCTTCTTGAAGAAATCCGACAACTTTCCAAACACACCTTCAGACTTCTTCGACCTCTTGTCAGGCTTGCCGCGGCTTCCACTGGAATTGGAGGCCTTTCTGGCCTCGGTCTTGAGAAGGCCCAGCACAGTCGTGTATTTGGGGTTTATGTATGACCTGTCAAGTCCAGGAAGAGCTTCAGGGAAACCAATCCTGGCCTGCATGCGGAATATCTCGGATGCAAGTTCCGTGACGCCTGAAAGAAGGGATCCTCCACCCACAAGGACCACTCCACCGCCAAAAGTGCCGTGCGAAAGCTTGCTGTCAAGATCCTTCTTGAGAAGGGAGAATATCTCCGCCATGCGGGGCTCTATTATCTTGCAAAGCTCCCTCTTTGGCATCTGGATCGAAGGAAGCCCTCCAACCTGTGGAATTATTATCTTCTCGTCCGGGGAGACCGATGGTATGTAGCAGCACCCGCTTTCGACCTTCACCTGCTCTGCAACCATCTTTGGCTTGTTCAGGATGTATGCTATGTCGTTGGTCACATTGCCGGATCCAAGATCGACGCCGCCCACATAGAACGGAGAACCGTTCTGGTAGACTATCATGTTGGACGTGCTGCCCCCAATGTTTATGAGGATGGTACCCATCTCCTTCTCGTCTGCACTGAGGACGACGTCCGCATCCGCAAGCTGCGAAAGTATGAGCCTTGACGAGTTCATCCCTGCCCTTTGGAGCGTCCTTCTCGTGTTGGAGCAGTTGCTGGCAGAGCCCGTGACTATGAGCACGCGGCTTTCAAGCCTGTGGCCTGTCATATCGACGGGATCCTTGATTCCGCTCTTGCCGTCAACAGAGAAGTCCTGGACAAGCGTATGGAGTATCTCTCTGTCTGCAGGAAGCTCGAAGGCCCTTGCAACCTCAAGCGAGTGGTATATGTCGTTGGACGAAATCTCAAGGTCCTTGGTGTTTATTCCAACCACACCCTGTGACGGATATCCCGCAACGGAGGCACCGCCAATGCCGGTTATCACGCTTTGGACCTCAACGCCGGCCTGAAGCTCGGCTTCCTGGATAACGGAGGAAATGGTCTTGAGGGTCTGCTCTATATTGACGACGACACCTGCCCTAACGCCCTCGCTGGGCCTTTCGCAGATGCTGTCCACCATGAGCTGGCCTTCCTTGGAAAGGGAGCCTACGACAGCCCTCACCCAGGATGAACCAATGTCCAAACCCATAAGTATCTTCTCAGAAGCCACTGTACGTCCTCCTATGTCCTTTTGACCAATGTGTTCGAATAAAGGTCAAAAACGACGGAACTGCCATTTGTGGATGACTGGTCCTCTATTACAGCCAGCGCTTCATCTAGACGTTGGACACTGACAAGCTCCCGCACATAAAGCTGCACGTTCAAAGACGGCAGAGAAAGGACAAGCCTCCCAAAATCGCTACCGTTATTATTATCGTATTTAATACTTGTTATCAAGCTGTTGCGACCCAAATGCTCCACCAAAGGAACCATGGATGCAAAGCCTTGGTCGCTTCCCCATTTGAGTACCATTTGGGCATATACGGGGTTCAGCTCCACTATTGGAAGCCTGTCGAACTCCTCCCAGGTCTTGGCGCTAGCAGACAGCAGGCTGGAACCATCGATGAAGAAATATGAAACGACGCCTTCATCGTCCACACAGTAAGCCCTTGCATCAAGGTCTAGGTAGTTCACGGATACTATGATCCTGTCCGGATAGTACTTTCTGACCTCTGCAGACTCAACGCCATCCAAAGACTGGATGCTTCTTTTGACGGAACCTGCGTCAATTTCCAATATGTTCATACCCTTCAAGGGGTTGACGAGGCGTTCTATGTCAGACCTTACCTCTGAGACAGGTCCGTTCACGGAAACCTCAACTGAAACGACGTTGAAATACGAAAGGTTGCGCAGGCCGACATAGACCCCTGCGCAGACCAAAACCACCAAGAGGATGATGACTATGAACTCAAACCTTCTCGAACTCATAGCGCTCCGGGAACATAAGTTCGTCCTGAATCGTCTCCACCACCCTAGGATCGTCAATATCGGGCTTTTGTCTGGATGCCTTGTAGACAAGTCCGCATGCAAGTAGGACAGGGACCACCTCAAGCCCGTATGAGAAGAACGGAAGAGGTATGCCGTCTCCAGGCACGAATCCCAAAAGCCAGGCTATGTTGATGATCATTTGCCAAATCACGACCGTCGTGCAACCAAGGGCCATGTTCGAGTAGAAGTCATCGTGACGGCGCAGCGACCTTGCAACTCTGTATCCTATGAAGCCCAAGACAAGAAAGGCCGCTATGAGGACAAGCGCTCCAAAGAAACCCGTCTCTTCGCAGATATTGGCGAAGATGCACTTCCCTGCCATGTCAGCTATCTCGCCTGTCTTGTATTCGCCCATTCCTAGGCCTTTGCCAAACCATGCGCCACTTGCAATAGAGTTCCTTATAGCCGATACCTGCCCAGCCCTTGAAGTGGAGTCCGAGCCTGGAACGAGGAACCTTGCAACGGCAAGGAGGATATCCGACTTGGAGAAAACGACGGAAAGCACCGGCACCAGGAGGTACAGCAAAAGCAGAACCATTCCAAAGACGCCCACTCCACCGGCGACGAACATCACAGATCCAACTCCAAGGAACATGAGTGCATAGGCAAAGGACTTCTTCAAAAGCATTAGTGCAAGTATCAGAAGACACCCTACGCCAGGAACTAGAAGCTGCCCTAGCTTCGTAAGGGAGTTGTTCCTGTTTGCAAAGTAGAGCGACATGTACATCACGACGGCGATATAGACGAATCCAATCGTATCGGACGATAGAAGAAGGCTGCCATCCATGAATACGTCAATTCCAAGCACAACTATGCATGTAAAAAGGAATATTGGAGACAGAACCTTGATTGCCGCCGTTGGAAGGACATTTACAAGGACGAACAACAATATCCCAATTGCCATGTATACACATTGGTTTATCAGGTAATAATAGTGATTTAGGCCATTCTTTACTGCAATAGGAAAACTTGCGGAATATACGCAGACCAAACCCAGAAAAGAAAGGAGAGATACGGCGCATATAAGGACGAAAGAGCTTTTGAGAGAACCGGAGGACTTGGATTTGGATTCCTTCCTTATCCTTTGCTCCTTCTGGACCTCGCCCATGAAATTCCAGTCATCGTATCCCAAACGTCCCATGGCCCACCTCTCAGAGTCAGCAGAGCGCTATGCTCTAGTTCGCAGCAGAATTGGCATTCGTGCTTGCAACGGCACCAACCTGATTGGCACCCCCAATCTGTCTGAAGACGATGTTGCGTTCAGACGACTGCTCAACAAGATACTCGGGTGTCATCTTTGAAGCTATTGACGCAGTCACAACCATCCTGCACTCCTCAGTCTCCTTTATGAGAGTCTCGCTCTCAGCAAGCCTGCGTCTGAGTTGGGTGTTCGTGGCGGACTGCCAGACGGGAACCATGAGGCATACATTGATGAAGAGAATCATCATTATGACTGATGTCTTACCAAGAAAAGCACTGCGCTTGAAACTTCTATCTTCAGAGTTCTTCATGTTCCACTCCTTATGCTTCATCATTCGCCACGCTACCGTTGGCCTTGTATTTGTTGATCTTGCCACGCTGGGTCTTGATCTCGTTTCTCTTCTCCGCGACCCTGAGCTTTGCACTCCTTGACGGAGGGTTCTCCTCGCATTCCTGAGCACTTGGCTCTATTGGTTTCTTCGTAAGGACGTCCAATTCCTTCCAATGGTCCTTGAAGAACCATTTGACAGGCCTGTCCTCAAGCGAATGGAAAGTGATCACCGCAATCCTGCCACCTGGGTTCAAGGCGTTCATTGCACCTTCCAACGCCGGCTCTATCCTATCGAGCTCTCCATTGACCTCTATTCTAAGGGCTTGGAACGTCTTGGTTGCAGGATGTATCCTTCTGTGCCTGTATTCGCCTGGAACCGCATTCCAAACGATGTCTGCAAGCTCCTTGGTCGTCTCTATGGACTTGGACTCCCTATAGTCGCATATCGCAGAGGCTATACGCCTTGAATAGCGCTCCTCTCCATAGCCGTATATGATGTCCGCAAGACTCTCTTCGTCGTATGTATTGACTATATCCGCTGCGCACAGGCCATCGTTGCATCCAAGTCTCATATCCAACGGCTCGTCGTTCTTGAAGCTGAAACCCCTTCCAGACTCCACATAATGGAACACGCTTATACCAAGGTCGAACAGCACGAGGTCCACTTTTGGGCCGTCGTAGCTGCGCCAGAAATCGTCGAAGCACACATTCACTGCATGGAACCTGTCGCCATAGCCGCTAAGACGGGCCTTGGCCTTCTCCTGAATGGCCGCATCCCTGTCAAGGCCTATTACGTTGAGGTCTCCATATCTATCAAGAAACAGCTTCGAATGACCGCCCTCTCCAAGAGTGCAGTCAACAAGCGTACTTCCAGCCTTCCTTGGAACCAGGTATTCAAGGACTTCGTTGTGCATTACAGGATAATGGACGAACTGCATTTCTACTTGTCCATCCTTTGCATGCTGAGCTCGTTTCCGGCACCTTCAAGCATATCCCTGTACTGGATCATGTACTCATCGTACTTCTTTGCGCTCATTATCTCGACCTTGTCCTTTGTGCCCTGGATGACGCACTCCGTCTTTGGATCGAGACCTGCGAACTCGCGCAGAAGCTGAGGGATGGTCAATCTTCCGGTCTTGTCAAGCTCCACCTCTCGGGCCGGAGCTATGACCATCATGTTGATGATCCTTGAATTCCTGTTGAACGAAGCAAGTGGACTGTAGTTGACCTCCCTATCCAAGGCATCGAAGTCCTCCTTCGTGAACAGCCAAAGGGTGTTGTCAACGGATTTGGTGAGCATGAGATTGTCAAAGGATCCAAGCTGCTCCCTGATTTTGGGAGGAATCATGAGACGTCCCTTTTCATCTATGGTGTTTCTGTACTCACCAGTCATTTTTTACCACTTTCTCCTAATTTTTGGGTAAATTTTGGGAAAACTTACCACTTACAAGGGAAAATTACCCCACTTTAGGGCTCACAGCAACTAGGAATCGATACAATTTTTGAATGATTTTTGTGCAATTTTTGAATCTACTTAACAAAGAGTGAGATTTGAAAATCCGTGAGGTATCCGTGCGCCCCGTAAAACCCATAAGGCCCATGAGTCCCATGGTGTCCGTACGCCCCATAAGGCCCATGCAGTGTTTCTCTGGCGTATCAAGGCGCATCAGGGCGCATCAAAAACAAAAATCCCCAGCGGAGAGTCTCCACCGGGGATTGTGAAATTCAAATAGGCCTAACGGCTGTGCATTACAGCGAGTATGTAAGTCCTCCAAAGAACTTGTAGGTAAGGTTCGTTGTCTTGTGGTAGTCGCTGCTTGAACTATCCTGCACATTGTCATTGGTGTTGAGGAAATGCCAACCGAACTTTCCGCCACCAACGATTGAGACGCTCTTGTCAATCTTGAATGAAACACCGGCTTCAGCACCAAGTCCGAAAGCTGCATTCGTCTCTGCATTCTCAGACGACGAAAGCTTTCCAATCATGACATCCATTCCTGCACCAAGATCAAGAGAAAGCTTGTCGTTGAGAGCGAGGTCATAGACGATGCCAGTGAAGACTGTGAAATTGATTGGAGTGTTTTCAGTTGCTTTTGTAGCAGAAGACCACTTCTGATCCCCAATCTTCGTGGAGGTCTTTGCCTGACCCATCGTATTGATTCCAGCTTCCATCTTCAATGCAACGTTACTGGAAACACCAAACTCAAATGTGCCTGCTGCGTAGAAACCGCTATGGAGCGTATTTGTACTTGAACTGTAACCTGTCAACTTTTCTGTAACAGTAAACGACCTTGCACCATAACCAAGCTGAACACCAACCTTGTTGGATGGAACGCTCTTTGAGGCGAACAGGGAGCCCTTTGCGGCAAAGACGGAACCAAGTGCCACAACCAAAACCAAAGCGATAGCGATTGCTTTCTTCTTCATAACAGTATTCTCCTTCTTTTAAAAAGAACCACCCCTGCAACCTGAAAACACAACGGAAACAGAAGCTGGACACAATTAGAACACGCAAGTCCGTTTTTTGTAACACAGAGAAGCATTCTTTTGCACATAAGTTCAAAAGTACGCAAAAACCTTACTGAAGACACTCAGGGATATAGCCCCTGTTCTCCATTATCTTGCGCTTTTGGCTGTCAAGGATCTTCTTGCACATACGGATTGCAGACGGAGTCACCTCAACAAGCTCATCGTCCTTGATGAAACGCATTGCATGCTCCAAAGTCATCTTCATGACAGGCGTAAGGGAAACAGCTTCATCGTGACCTGAGGCTCTGAGGTTCGTAAGCTTCTTCGTCCTCGTAGGGTTGAGAAGAAGATCCCCTTCCCTGTTGTGTTCTCCAACGACCTCGCCTTCGTAGACAGGGTCTCCAGGGAGGATGAAGAAACGGCCTCTGTCCTCAAGCTCCCAAATGCCATATGCGACTGCAACACCGGCGCGATCGCACACAAGCGAACCGGAGGCTCTGTCAGGGAAATCGCCTTTGTACGGCTCGTAACCCTTAAGAGAGCTGTTCATGATGCCGTAGCCGCGGGTGTCGGTAAGGAACTCATCCCTATAGCCGATAAGACCACGTGAAGGGATGGAGAACTCCATCTTGACCCTTGAGTTCTCAAGGTAGGTTATGTTGTTCATCGTAGCCTTGCGTCTTGCAAGCTTCTCCATGACGGTTCCGCTGTATTCCTCAGGACAATCTATGAGAAGGTATTCGATAGGCTCGGTCTTCTGCCCTTTGTCATCGGTCTTGAATATGATGCGAGGCCTTCCCACGCAGAGTTCGAACCCCTCACGGCGCATCTGCTCCACGATTATGGCCATTTGGAATTCGCCGCGGCCCTTGACGGTGAAGGAGTCGTCCTGGTTCTTCTCCACCTGTATGGAGACGTTCCTCATGGCCTCCTTGCATAGACGATCCCATATCTTGGCCGATGTAAGCTGTTTGCCGTCCTTGCCCGCAAGAGGTGAAATGTTCTTGCTAAAGAGCATGGAGACCGTAGGCTCGTCCACCTTGATTCTGTCCAAAGGCTTAACGTATTCCTTGTTGCATATCGTGTCGCCAATCGAAACGTTCTCGATTCCTGAGAGGACGACGATATCGCCTGGCTCGACCTTAGAGGCCTCCTTGAAGCGAGGACCGTCGTAGAGCTGAAGCCTTGTGACACGAAGAGGTACATGCTCGCCCTTCTCGTTTATGCATACAAGGGAATCGTTGACCGTAGCGCTGCCGTTGATGACCTTTCCAACGGCAAGACGTCCAAGGTAGTCGTCGTATGAAAGGTCAGAAACCAGCATCTGGAAAGGCTCTTCGTTGTCGTAGATTGGAGCCGGGATGTAGTCCACAACGGCATCTAGCAACGGATAGACATCCTTTGCATCAGGATCGTCCAATTTGGTGGAGACGATTCCAGCCCTTCCGTTTGCATAGAACACAGGGACTTCAAGTATGCTCTCATCGTTCTTGAGCTCCAGAAGAAGATCATATACTTCATTTAGGACTTCGGTTGGGCGGGCGTCCTGCCTGTCTATCTTGTTAATTACTACTATGACGGCAAGGTTCTTCTCCAGCGCCTTCTGGAGAACGAACCGGGTCTGAGGAAGAGGTCCCTCTGCAGCATCGCACAATAGGATGACACCATCCACCATTGAGAGTCCACGTTCGACCTCTCCGCCAAAATCGGCATGGCCCGGAGTGTCGATTATGTTTATCTTCACGCCTCTCCAATGGATGGCGCAGTTCTTGGCGTTGATGGTGATTCCACGTTCCCTCTCTATGGCTCCGCTGTCCATGATGCGGTCCTGGTTGCCCCTGGACTCGACTCCACTCTGGCGAAAGAGAGCATCGACAAGGGTCGTCTTGCCGTGGTCTACGTGTGCTATTATTGCAATATTGCGTATGCTATCGTTTTTCGTAATCATAACTTACCTGACAATCAAAACAAAAAAAATCAAACAAAAAAAATCCAAAGAAAAATACCATATATGAACGAAATTGTTCAAGGGTTTTCAACCATAGTTTCAACCATATATTTTGGAAAGGGCCTCGAAGGTCTGTCCAAGGTCATCGAAGCGAAGTGTTGCATAGTAGTCCTGACTGGTTGGCTGGGCGTTGACGATGACGACCTTTGCACCGCTTCTGAAGGCGATCACGGGGAATGAAGCTGCAGGCTGCACGACAAGCGACGATCCAAGCACAAGGCAAAGGTCGGTGTTCGAGAAATCCCTCCATGCGCTCTGAAGCACGTTCTCGTCAAGGTTCTCACCATAGAAAACGATGTCCGGCTTTATCACGCCGCCGCATTTCGTGCACCTTGGAACCTCACCGGCACGCACGATTGGTGCGACATAGTCGTATCCGTACTCTGCAAGGCATTTGGTGCAATGATGATGCTCAGGTCCACCGTGAACCTCATACACATTCTTCGAGCCAGCCCTTTGGTGGAGCATGTCTATGTTCTGGGTATACAAGGCCTTGAGGATGCCTTTCTTCTCCAAAGACGCCAAGGTGCGATGCACCACGTTTGGCTCATAGTCCTCAAGGTGGTACCACACATCCTTGGCCCACGCATAGAACACCTCAGGATGCTTGGCAAAGAAATCAAGTGAAATGATCTCCTCCACATCCATGCCGTTCCAAGGATCCGTATACACACCATGGGAGCCCCTGAAATCAGGAATCCCACTCAAAGTGGACACCCCTGCACCCGTGAAGGCCGTCATGAAACGGCTTGCGTCGATTAGATCCACAAGATGCTTGAAATCCTCATTGAACCTTCCATCATCCATATCCACGCCCTCCACATCATCTAGACCGATGTCTCTGTGACCTGCTCTCCAAGGTAGGTGTTTCCATTCAAAAGCTTGAAATCCACATACACCATGTCGCCAGGCTTCACTGGAAACCCATCCAAGGTCGAGAATGCAACCATCTCGCCATGCTCGTTGCGGCCAAGCATCTTGGACTTGTCGTCGCGGGACACCTGCGTCACAAGAATCTTCTGAACTCCATGCGCACGGGTAGCCTTAATCTTGGCCGCATTGGCAAGCTGCCAGTCTATGAGACGCTGAAGCCTCTGCTGCTTCTCCTTGTCTGGAAGCTGGCCTTCCATAGAGCAGGCGCGCGTCCCCTCCCTTGGGTTCCAGTAGTACATGTACGCCTCAATGCAGCCAACGGCCTCGACGGCTGACATCGTATCCATGAACTCCTCTTCCGTCTCTCCTGGAAAGCCTACCATTATGTCAAGGGCGAACGTGACGTTTGGAACGCATTGCTTGATCTTGTCTATAAGGGCAAGGTACTTCTCCCTGGTATAGCGCCTGTTCATGAGACCGAGGATCCTTGTGTTTCCGCTCTGCATTGGAACATGAAGGTGTTTGGCGACCTTTGGTTCACGGGCTATCACCTCTATGAGCTCTTCCGAGAAATCCTTTGGATGCGGACTTTCGAACCTGATCCACTGTATGTTTCTGCACTGACGGCATACCATCTCAAGAAGCTGAGGGAAATGGCATCCTTCGTAACAGTATGAATTGACGTTCTGTCCAAGGAGGGTTATCTCCCTTACACCTTCTTCGTCAAGCTGTCTCACCTCTTCAAGAATCTCGTCAACAGGTCTTGAGACCTCTCGTCCACGTACATAAGGAACAATACAGTAGGAACAAAAATTATTGCATCCGTTCATTATGGGGACGTAGGACGAGAACTCGCCATCCTTGTGGTACGCCTTTGTAAAGACATACTTCTCGCTTTCCTGTGGAGTGGACTCCTTGTCTCCAATGATGTCCAAAAGCTTGAGTTTGTCGTTGTTTCCAATCACAAAGTCAATCTGCGGGGCATCGTTCTTGACACTGTCATGAAGCCTTTCCGCCATGCATCCAGCAAGGACCAATGTAAGGGATTCGTTTTCCTTTGCCTTTTGTGCCTTTATATGGGTGTATGCCCCAAGACGACCCCAGATTCTGTTCTCCGCACTTTTTCTTACGGAGCAGGTGTTGATTATGGCAAGGTCCGCATCCTCTGGAGATGAAGCTTCAACCCATCCTCTTCCTTTGAGCATAGTCTCCATCGCATTGGACTCTGCAACGTTCATCTGGCATCCGTATGTCTCAATGTAGTACTTCTTCATTCCAGGACCTCCAGATCCGCTGTGTCGATTCCTTTCTGGTCGCAAGCCGCAACCACAGTATTCTCCATGAGCATTGCAATGGTCATGGGTCCTACGCCTCCTGGAACAGGTGTTATGGCACTTGTCTTAGGCTCCACATTTGCAAAGTCCACATCCCCCCTAAGGGCGTATCCGCTCTTCTTCGAAGGATCCGGAACCCTGTTCATGCCAACGTCTATGACGACGGCACCGTCCTTCACCATGTCAGAAGTCACAACGTTCGTATGCCCAACCGCCGATATCAGTATATCGGCCCTTTTCACGTAAGGCACGATGTCGGGTGTGAGCGAGTGGCATATAGTGACCGTGGCGTTGCGGTCCTTCTGCATCAGCAGCGCCGCCATTGGCTTTCCCACGATGTTGCTTCTCCCAAGGATGCACACGTCTTTGGAATCGGTCAGTATGCCGTAGTGGTCAAGCATCCTAAGGATGCCCTTTGGCGTGCAGGCAATGTGGGATTTCTGTCCAAGAAGCAGCTTTCCAATGTTGACAGGGTGGAAGCCGTCCACGTCCTTGGCAGGGTCTATGGAGTTTATGACCTTGACTTCATCGATATGAGATGGAAGCGGGAGCTGTACGAGTATCCCGTCCACATTTGGGTCGCCGTTCAGGCTTTGCACAAGCTCAAGAAGGGACTTTTGGGAAAGGCTTTCATCGTATGTGAAATCCATGTGGGCAATGCCTATCTCATCACAGGCCTTCTTCTTGCCCTTGACGTATGTCTTGCTTGCAGGGTTGTCTCCCACAAGGACTACGGCCAAACATGGCTTTCTTGAGAATCTTTCTTCAAACGCCCTGCATAGCTTGGAAGTATGTTCGTTTACAAGCAGGCTGAGTTCTTTACCTGAAAGGATCAATGCGGTGGACCTCCTGTACGCCCCAAAGGCCACGGACAGGCCATTGTGGATGCAACGTCCTACATTATACACAAATGGGTAACGAATTGCCATTGTGTGTGTTTTCTGTGTTGGCATATTCATAATTTCGACTTTTGTTGTTAAACTATGGATATATCGCGTATAAGCATATACGAAACATGGACTACTATGTGAGGTGCACATGAAGAAATGTACAACCATTGTCATCGTCCTGCTGGTGTTGGCCGTTCTACCGGCGTTCTGCGCTGCAGGCTACTATGAAACAGGAGACCAGGTCTTCTCGTTCAGAGCAGGCGTGGACTTTCCAGCTTTCCTTTCCTTCCTCAACGATCCAAGCAGGAACCAAAGCTTCTCCGACATACACATGCAAAGGGTTGGAGGCATAGCTTCGATATCCTATCAGGGCTATTTGACGCAGAATCTCGCTCTTGGAGGCGAACTGGGCTATCAATTCATAAATTCGCTCACACCATCCCTCTACACGGCGGTACCAATCACAGCCAAACTCACCTACGTTCCCGTACAGACAGGCCTGTTCGACCTTGCGCTTTCTGCAAACCTTGGGATGGCATTCATAAAGTACGATGACGGCAAATACCTTGCCCCCTATGCAAGCATCACCTTGCAGCCATCGTTCTACATCACCGAGTCTTGGGGCATTGGAATCGAGTCCGGCATCATGGCTACGGCCGAGCTCTACACCAAGAACGCAACATACGACAAATACAGCAACAATGCCGTGCTTGGCATGATCCCTCTTGCGCTTGTCGTCTCTTACAGACACTAAGGAGGCCGTTTACATGAAAAGGACTTCACTTCTTCTTATACCGATTTTATTGATTGCACTGCTTCTATGCTCATGCAACGCCGATGCCCAGGACGGCATCTTCTCAGCCATAGCGGACTCCGCCCCCGATGCCGGCATCAAGGTCCATGCATATTTGGGCAATATAGGAAATGCGCATTATGTATTGACCGATACAGGTGTCTACGGCATTAACGCCCCATCATTTAGTCCTATCAAAAACTCTGAAGGGATACACAACATAGAAGCTTGCATAATCAACAACGATATCTACGTTCGCTCGACTTCTTCTTCAGGAGAAAACAAGATATCAAAGTATTCAAAGGAAGGGATCAAAGACCCCTCATTCACAGAAATCACGAATGTAAAAAAACTACTGGTCAACGGTGCATATTACACTTATGGCAACACGAAAGACAAGCAAACCATTCACTTCCTGACCGCAGGAGCTACAAGCACTCCCCTTTTCTCTTCAACTGAAGCCAAAACGGTCAATACAATGATAGAAAGTGAAAACTACGTTTTTGTGGAACTCAGCGATAAGAGCTATGCTATATTCAATTCAAAAACTGGAACAACGATCTTCAAATCGCCGATAGACACTTTGAAATCATTGTCCGTCAAGGGATTCCAAGCAATCGATGATTCTCACTTTCTAATTGTAAGCTCAAGTTACGATATATACACAATAGACGAAAGCGACCTATCTAGCAGTGCAGTGGCTTCTCTCAAATCCACACCTCCTAATGGCAATATCAGCTCCTTCCATTATAAAAAAGCCGAGGACGGCAAAGACATCGTAGTTTTCAAAATGCACAACTATTTTGATGGGCTTACAGCAAACGGAACAGA
>OQVS01000219.1_pt1 | contig 35639 bp, 36 predicted proteins | sample 1691601 | NCBI WGS metagenome assembly OQVS01 (sample SAMN03418268, study PRJEB22391) | human gut metagenome | biome: human-gut; feature: organic feature; material: feces | host: Homo sapiens | place: Tanzania | collected 2013-01 | reverse complement strand
AGAGTGAACGGACAGAAGGGAGGGTAGAATCATGACAGGCTTTGATGATTTCCTGCGTACACTTCTCTTTCGGAAGTTCTGTGTTGGGAAAGTAAAATTTGATTTTATGTGATTATCTTTTTCTCGTATGTAAGTTTAGCTTACACAAATTAAAATGCGTAAAAAACGCTTTTGTGATAACCATACATTTTTAAGATGATGATATAAAGGGCATTTGCAAGGGGCAACAAAGCAAGCGTTTTGCAAAAAATGCAACAAATTTGCTTAAAAAGCGCAAAAATCGTTAAAGTTTTGTCCTAAAATGACGATACTAGGGCAAAACGGCAGTGGAAAGTCCTTGTCAAAGTCCCTAAAATAGGGTTTTTAACGAGGGCTTTAACCCAAAGTCTTCGAGGAGTTCTCCATTCTGTCTAGAATGAACTTCTAGAATATCTCCTTTTTGATAATGCTAGTCCCTGCTTTGTTTGGGGCTAGTTTTTATCGCATTTAGCTTTAAAAATGCCGACTTTTGACAAGTGGCAACGCTTTGCAAATTCCTTGTAAATTTAAGCTAAAAAGGCGAATTTGGTGCAAAAATTTAAAATTTTGTGTTACATTTAGCAAGTGAATTTTTAGAATTTAAAACAACTCAAAAAGGCACAAACGCCTATTTTACTTTGCCTAAATTTTAGCTAAATTTACACATTTTTACTTGCTAAAATCAATTCGCGTTTTAAGTTTGTGGAGTTTTATTTTTTTATAAAAACAGGTTATTTTAAATTCTCATACTCTTTCCCAACATAAATTTGCCCTTTATGCTCGATAACAGGGCGTTTGATGAGGGTTGGGCTTTGCAAGATGAGCGTTTTAAGCTCGCTTTGTCCGCTTGCGTTTTGGCTTAAATTCAGCACTTTTTCTTTTGTGAGTTTGATTTTTTTCGCACTCAGCCCAGCCGTGTTGATAAGCTCGCTAAAACTTTTTTGTGCTAGCCACGCATTCAAGGTGCTTTCATCAAGCTTTTTAATGTCGCAAAATTCATATTTTAAGCTTAAATTTTCGACAAATTCACAGCCTTTTTTCACGGCGTTGCAGTTTTTTATGCCATAAAGTTTCATTTTTTTCCTTTAATGTGTCAAGTTTTCGTCAAAGGCTAAATTTTGCTTAATTTTTAGCCTTTAAAAGCCTAAAATTCACGCTTTGTTAAAGGCGCAAAAGCCTTATTGTCTAGCCTTTTTCACAAAATCAGCGATTAAAAAGGCAAGTTCAAGTGCTTGGTCGGCATTTAAGCGCGGGTCGCACTGCGTTTCGTAGCGGTTTTGCAGGCTTTCTTGCGTAACGCTACCGCCCACGCACTCGGTTACATCTTGCCCCGTCATCTCCAAATGCACACCGCCAGCATAAACGCCCTCCGCGTGCGCTATCTCAAAAAAGGCTCGCACTTCGTCCATTATCTTGCCGAATTCTCGCGTTTTGAAATTGCCCGCCTTAGTCGTGTTGCCGTGCATCGGGTCTATGCTGTAAATGAGATTTAACCCTTCTTTTTTCAGCTCTTTAAAGATTTGCGGCAAGAAAGAGCCGATTTTATCAGCACCCATTCTTATGATGATATTAAGCCGTCCTGCTTCGTTGTCGGGGTTTAGGACATTTGCAAGGGCTTTTATATCATCAGCCTTTGCGCTTGCGCCGATTTTCACGCCCAAAGGATTTTTCACTCCACTTAAAAAGTGCGCGTGCGCCTCATCTAAGCCACGCGTGCGTTCGCCTATCCACAGCAAATGCGCCGAGCAGTCATAAATGTCCCCACTCGTGCTATCTACGCGCGTAAGAGCTTGCTCGTAAGGCAGCAGCAAGGCTTCGTGTGAAGTGTAAATGCTCGTCTCGCGTAAATTTGGCACATTTTTTGAGCTGATACCGCACGCCTCCATAAAAGCCAAAGCCTGCGAAATCTGCTCGCTGAGTGCCTCATAGCGACTGCCAAGCTCAGCCTTTTTCAAAAAGCCTAAATTCCAATTATGCACTCCGTGCAAATCTGCTAAACCCCCACGCGCAAAGGCACGGAGCAAATTTAGCGTTGTCGCGCTTTGATAATAAGCCTCTAACATTCGTTTTGGTTGCGGAATTCTTGCCTGCTCGTTAAATTCAAAGCCATTGATAATGTCGCCTCGGTAACTAGGGAGTTTCACGCCATTTACTTCTTCGTAATCGCTACTTCTAGGCTTTGCAAACTGCCCCGCCACGCGTGCAACCTTTACCACAGGGCAACCGCCCGCAAAGGTAAGCACTATCGCCATTTGAAGCATAAGTTTAAACATATCACGGATATTTACAGCACCAAAATTCTCAAAACTCTCAGCACAGTCGCCACCTTGCAACAAAAAAGCCTCTTTTTGTGCTACAAGTGCGAGCTTTGACTTTAAATTTCGCACCTCGCCAGCGAAAATAAGGGGCGGTAGTTTTTCAAGCTTTTGCAAGGTAGCGTTTAGCTCGTTTTCATCGGGGTAAATGGGCTGTTGCTTGATGGGAAAATTTTTCCACGAATCCTTAGTCCAAGTCATCAAAACGCCTTATAAATGGCACTCAAATGCCATTTAATTTTTCAGCTCTTTGATACGAGCGGCTTTTCCGCGCCTGTTGCGTAGGTAGTAAAGCCTTGCGCGGCGCACGCGCCCCCTGCGAAGCACAGCAATTTCCTCTAAACTCTCGCTGTAAATGGGGAAAATGCGTTCCACGCCGACATTGTTCGCGCCGATTTTACGAACGGTAAAGGTTTCGCTCACACCAGCACCACGCCTTACTATGCAAATGCCCTCAAAATGCTGAATGCGGCTTTTGTCTCCCTCGCGTATGCGAATGGCAAGGCGCAAAGTATCGCCAGCGCGAAACTGCGGCACTTTTTTGTCTGCAATTTGCTTGTTTTCAAACTGCTCGATGAATTTGTTTCTCATTGCTTGTCCTTTAAATAGGCTTTTAAAGCCAAAGTTGGACGAAAAAATTTCGTCTTACACACAGAAAATTTGTGTTTTAAATCGCTAATTATAGCGTGATTTCCGTTTAAAAAAGCTGAAACGGCACTAAATTTTTGCATTTTTTTTTCAAATTCAAAAGGCTTGCTAAAAGCAGGGGCTTCTAAAAGCGTATTTTCAAAGCTCTCATCATTTAAACTTGCTGAGTTTCCCAGCACACCTTTAATGTTGCGCGAGATAGCATCGCAAAGCATTAGTGCAGGTAGCTCTCCGCCTGTCAGCACAAAGTCTCCAACGCAAAAAATTTCATCAGCAAAAGTTTCAATCACCCTTTCATCAATACCCTCGTAACGCCCACACACAAAGCACAAATGGCTTTCTTTGGCTAAGCGTTTGGCGTCTTTTTGGACAAAGGGCTTTGCCACAGGGCTTAAAAAGATGAATTTTACGGCATTATCAAGCTCTTTTATATGTAAAAGTGTGTCAAAAAGGGGTTGAGCGAGCATTAAAAGCCCTGCACCGCCGCTAATTTGGTAGTCATCTACCTTTTTGTGTTTGTCGGTGCTGAATTCTCTTGGGTCGATAAAATCAACCTCAAACAAGCCTTTTTCCTTTGCCCGCGCAAGTATGGAGTCCGCAAAATAAGGCGCGATAAGGTTTGGAAAGATACTGACAAAGGTGAATTTCATTAAAATCTATGCCTTGTGAGCTTGTGTCCCTTAAATTTACGCCTTTACGGCTATCTCCGCAGGTTGAAATGCGTTTTTAAATGCTTGTCTTAATGTCCTTGTCATTTGCTATCCTTTATTTGTTTGCCTTTTCTATATACTCGCCGCGCACAGTATCCACGCGAATCACCTCGCCCTCTAAAATGTGAAAAGGGATTTGCACCACCGCGCCCGTTTCAAGCGTGGCTGGCTTTTTGTTTGAGCCTTGCGTGTCGCCCTTGAAATTTGGTGCTGTTTCTACTATTTTAAGCTCCACGACTTGCGGCACTTCCACGCCGATAGCCTTGCCGTTGTGAAACATCACATCAACCATCATTCCATCAAGCATCCATTTTTTGGCATCTCCAACATCATCATCGCTGATGGCTACTTGCTCGTAAGTTGCCGTGTCCATAAACTGGCAGTTCTCGCCGTCATCGTAAAGGTATTGCATTTGCTTGTCCTCTAAATTCGGCGCTTCGCACTTGTCCCCAGCGTGAATCGTCTTTTCAAGCACCTTGCCGTCCAAAAACGACTTGATTTTGATACGCACAAAGGCTGGACCCTTGCCCGGCTTTACATGCTGATACTCTACAATCTTAAACGGCACGCCGTCAAGCTCTATTTTAAGCCCTTTTTTCAAATCTCCCATAGCATAAGTCGCCATTTTTTGTCCTTTTCGCAAAAAATTTGTAAATTTCAGCGCAAATTCTAGCAAAAAATGTTTTAAAATTTGATGAAAATGTGAAAATTTGTAAAAATTTTTGTGTATAATTGCCCCAAAGCATAGCAAATGCTCGCTTCTTAAACGAAGAGGAAAGTCCGAGCTGCAAAAGACAGGGATTTCATCTAACAGATGACTAGGGCGACCTAAGGGAAAGTGCAACAGAAAGCAAACTGCCGTGAGTGCAAGCTTGCGGCAAAGGTGAAACGGCGGGGTAAAAGCCCACCAGCGATTTTGGCAACAAATTCGGCTCTGCAAACCCAATCCGCAGCAAGAAGGGGTGGTTGGTGTCTTTGTTTTAACCCTTCGCTTGATTTTGTTTGCGAAAACAAAGCTAGATAAATGAGCATTCACGACAGAACTCGGCTTATCGCTATGCTTTTTTGGCTTTTGTAAGGTTTTTAAGGTATTTTTAAGGATTAAAATAACTTTTTTGTAAGTGAAATTTCACAAATTTGCGCTTGTAAAAAAGTATTTTGCGATAAAATTCAGTAAATTTTAAGGTAAAAAATGAAAAAAATTTTTTTGAGTGTAATGGTGATTTTGAGTTTAAATTTAGCTCAAAATTTGTCAAATTTAAGCACAAATTCGTCCGAAAATTCAACAAATTCAAAAACAAACCCCAAAAATCAAGTCTTTGCCCTGATGAAATACGATAAAAATTTGCTTGAAAATGGCTCGCTTGATGGCTATGTGATGAGCGAAAAGCTTGACGGCGTGCGGGCTTTGTGGGACGGGGCTGCGCTAAAATCACGCTCTGGCAAGCTAATCGCCGCTCCAAAGTGTTTCACGCAAAATTTGCCGCCCTTTGCGCTAGATGGCGAACTTTTCATTGCTCGTGGCAGGTTTGAAGAGCTTTTAAGCGTGGTAAATAGTGCAAATGCTGATTGTGAGGCGTGGCAAAGCGTGAGTTATCAAGTCTTTGACGCGCCAAACGCCACAGGCACGCTTATGCAAAGGCTTGAAACGCCCAAAAGCTACCTAAATGCTCGCAAAAAGGCGCGAAAAGACACTTACCCGCTCATCATCATAGAGCAAAAGCCCATTTATAACCAAAAAGAGCTTGACAAAGCCTTGCAAGAGGTTATCAAATCAGGTGGAGAGGGCTTAGTAGTGCGTAAAAATGCCGCACCTTACGAGCCTTTTCGCACTCGCAATGCGATGAAACTCAAAGCCTACGATGATAGCGAGTGTAAAGTTATCGCTCACCACGAAGGCAAGGGCAAATTTGCCCACAAACTCGGCTCTATTACCTGCGAACAGGCTTTTGCAGACTACTCGCAAACAAGGCGTTTCAAAATCGGCAGCGGTTTCACGGACAAAGAGCGCGACAACCCACCGCCCATAAATTCAATCATCACTTACAAATTTAACGGCTACACCAAAAAGGGCTTGCCGAAATTTCCAGTCTTTTTGCGCCTTTACCACGAGCAATGATTGCTTGAAAGTGCTAGTTTTGCTCGTCTTTTGAGCCTGCGCCCCAGAAAAACACCGCTCCCCAAAACACCAGCCACGCCACGCCCCAAAATGCGCCAAGATAGTAAAACACCGCCAAAGTCGCTAATCCAAAGCCCAGCACAGCAAAACCCACAGCATAAAGCGCCGCCACGACAATCGCCCTGCGATGAAAAGTATCGCGCCTATGATAGCCATTTTCGCTCCCTTCAATCACGCTTTTTAAACGCAAATTTTCGTTTCAATACAGCCATTGTAACACAGCTCTGCGACACATAATGTCGTTTTTGCAGCTCTAACAAAAAATTTTTTAAATTTTTGCAAAAATACTGAATTTTAAATGAAAACTTGTGATTTTTTTTAATTTTTTTACAAATTTCGTTTCAATACTTCTGTAAAATTTTGTCATTTTGAGCGGAGTGCGTTAGCGCAAAGCGACCAAGTAGCTTGCAAGGTGCAAACCGCAGCGAAAAAAATACTTGATTTGTCATTTTGAGCCTTTTGCAAAAAGGCGAAAAATCTACACTGCTATCATTTTGAGCGAGTAAAACGGGCGACACGGCAACTTGCAAGGCACAGTCGTAGCAAAAAATCTCAAACATTTGCCATAAAAACCTTGTCATTTTGAGCGTAGCGAAAAATCCAAAGAATTTAAGACACCTTAAAAATGCAAACTCGCACTTTAAATTCGTGGATACTTCGCTGCGCTCAGTATGACAAGGGGTTTGTCGGTATGATAAAAAATAAGTCAGCATAACAAGAGCAAATAATTTCGTATGCCAAGTTTAAAATTTTGCTTCAAATTTAACAGCAATGCTACTTTGCGCACAAAAATTCATAAATTTTGCCAAATTCAAAGCCTTTGTCTAACACAAGCCAAACCTAGTAAAGCCTTTGTGCCATCGCACAAACAAAACTCCGCAAAGCATTTATTCTAACACAAGCAAAGCCCCACACAGCCTTTATTCTAGCACAAGATAAACCCCGCAAATGCCTTAGAAAATGCTTTATCAAACATTAAGCGTTTTTGTTTATAATGTCATCATTTCACACAAAGGACAAAGATGGCTTACACGATAAAAGAAGTCGAAAGGCTCACGGGCGTGAGCTGCCACACCTTGCGTTACTGGGCGAAAATGCAGCTTTTTTCGCACATAGATAGAGATGATAATGGCTACCGCTGGTTCAGCGAGCGGGATTTGCAGTGGGTTGGGCTGGCTCAATGTATGCGCGAAACGGGTATGAGCATAGCGCGGGTGCGTGAGTTTGTCGAGCTTTGTAAGCTAGGCGATGCGAGCTTAAATGCGCGCATAGAAATGCTAAAAGCGCAGCGCGTGGAGATTTTAAACACGCTTCAAGCCTACCAAAAGGCGCTTGATTGCTTGGATACAAAGATAGAAACGCTGACAAAAAAGAACAAAGATTTAATGTCAGTAGGCAAAAGCGATGAGCTAAAAGCGTATTATGACAAAGAGCGCAACTACAAAAGCCTAAAAGACGGCGCAAGCGCGAAAAAACGCGTCAAAGCCGAGTAAAAGCGTTTTAAAATTCGCCCTTTTTTAAGCTTTAAAAAGAGCCTAAAATTCGCGTTTTGCTAAATTTAAGCTCAATCTTACTCAAATTCAAAGCCTTATTTACCGCTAAAATTCCTAACTCTTTGGCAAAATCCACTTTAAAAATTCAAAAATTTGCAAATTTTTTGCAAAAAATTCAAAAAAGCCCTTGACTGAGAGCCACTCTCATCTTGTAAAATTTCAAAAGCAAAGTTAAATTTGCCATTTTAACACAAAGGACAAACAATGCAAAACACGCATTTTAAGGGCGATTTACTCGCTCAAACTTCACCAAATGAAGTAGGCTTTGCCACTACAAAGGGCAAAGCTCAATCAAGGCGCGAATTTATAGTAGATTCCGCAAAGCTAGGCGCAGCCCTTGCGCTTTTTGGGGGCGCAACGCTTTTTTCAAGCAAGGCAAATGCCGCAAATTTGGGCGCAAATTCAGTGCCTACTTTCACGCTTAACAACGGCGTTTTGATGCCAGCAGCTGGCTTTGGCACGCTCAAACTTGGCGACACAGCCGCCACGCAAAAAGCCGTAGAGCAAGCACTTGAAGCAGGTTATAGGCTCTTTGACACCGCTCAAAGCTATGCTAACGAAGAAGGCGTTGGACTAGCACTTAAAGCCACAGGCGTAAAGCGAGAAGAGCTTTTCATCACTTGCAAACTTTTCCGCCCTTATGCAAACGAAGCTTTGGCGGGCAAGGCTTATTTTGAGAGCCTAAAAAAGCTACGCATTGACTATGCGGACTTGTATCTCATTCATCAGCCCGTAAATGACACTTATGGAGCGTGGCGAGCGATGAGCAAGCTTTACAAAGACAAGGCTGTGCGGGCTATCGGCGTGAGCAACTTTAACCCTGCGCGGATTATGGATTTTGTGCAAAATAACGAAATCAAGCCCGCTGTCAATCAAATCGAATGCCATCCTTACTTTCAAAATGTCGCCGCACAAGAGAATTTAAAGGCACTTGGCATACAAATGGAAGCATTTAGCCCGCTCAAACAAACGCGTGATAACATTTTGCAAGACAAAACGCTTGTGAAAATCGCTCGCGCACACAAGAAAAGCGTGGCGCAAGTGATTTTGCGCTGGGTGTATCAAAGGGGGATTGTCGGCATAGTAAAGACGAGCAGACCTGAGAGAATGCGCGAAAATTTGGCGATTTTTGACTTTACGCTCAGTGCGGCGGATATGGCGCAAATCGCTAAACTTGAAACAAACAAACCTATGCTAGACCATCAAGACCCACAACGCATAAAGTGGTTTAACGAGCGCACAGCTGGGGAGAGCTTGAAACGCTAGTAACTCAAAGGCACAAAAACGGCAAATTTTAGCTTTTTGCTTTGCCGTTTTTGGCATAAATTTTTGAATTTTTATGTCAAATTTTTTAAGAAATTCAAAAAATTTCAAAAAAAAATTTCGCAAAAATTCTAAAAAATTCAAATTTTTTTGCAAATTTTTGAATTTAGCCCTTGACAAACACTTGGTGTAATGCTTTATAATGCTAAACGATAAAGTTAAAAATCGTGTGGCAAAAGCCTTTAAACTCAGGCTTTGCAAGCAAAAAGCGAGTTCGCAAGGCTTTAAAACAAAAGGCAAATTTAGCGAAACTTTGCGTTCAAAAGGCAAGTTAGAAAAGGCTTTGCAAACAAAAGGCAAGCCAGCAAAGCCTTATGAGCGCAAAGCTAGTTTAGCAGGGCGTTTAATAAGGCTTTACAAACGCAAGGCGAGTTTAGCAAAGCCTTTGCCACGCAAAACTTTATGAATTTTATTTTACAAAGGAGCAGTGATGAAAAATTCATCATCAAGGCGCGATTTTATCGCAAATTCGGCAAAAATAGGCGTGGCATTAGGCGCAGCAGCGAGTTTGCCACTAGGTGCTTTGGCGCAAAACACAGGCGCGAATTCAAATTCGAATTTGACAAAAAATTCAGGCGCAAACAGCACAAATTCAGTCGTTGGCACAAACGAAGCCATAATGCAGGCTAAAAACGGCTCACGCATTCAAAGCAAGGGCTATGCGGCTTTTGGCAAGGATTTTAAATTCAAGCCTTACAGCTTTACACGCCACGCACTTGGCGAAAAGGACATTCTCATTGAGATTTTGTATGCTGGCATTTGCCACAGCGACTTGCATTCAGTAGCAGGCGACCATCACGAGCCTATTTATCCTGTCGTTCCCGGACACGAAATCGCTGGACGAGTGGTTGCTGTGGGTAAAAAGGTGAGTAAGTTTAAAGTGGGCGATTACGCTGGCATAGGTTGTATGGTAAATTCTTGCGGCAAGTGCGAAGCGTGCAAGCGTAGCGAAGAGCAGTTTTGCACAAACGCTAAAACAGTCTTTACCTACAACAGCACAGACCACTTTCACGGCGGCGAAAACACCTATGGAGGCTACTCAAACAACTATGTAGTAAGCGAAAATTTCGCCATCAAAGTGCCAAAAGGCGCACAAATTCAAAAGGTTGCGCCACTTTTATGCGCGGGCATTACAACTTACTCGCCCATAATGTTTAGCAAGGTTAAAAAAGGGCAAAAAGTCGCCGTTGCGGGCGTGGGCGGCTTGGGACATATGGCGGTTAAATATATGGTGGCTTTGGGTGCTGAGGTAACGGGCTTTGACATAGTAGATAAAAAAGAAGCCGTGCTAAAACTTGGCGCAAAACGCTTTGTCAAGGTAGGCAGCAAGGAATTTGATGAGATTAAAAACGAATTTGATTTTATCATCTCAACCATACCTTATCACTACGACATAAATGCCTATCAAAAAATGCTTAAAATGTATGGCGAAATGGCTATTGTCGGCTTGCCCGCACCAAAGGACAATCCAAATTTAGACGCAAATGCGATGATTTGGAACTTTCGCCGCAAAATTTACAGCTCACTCATCGGCGGCATAAAAGAAACCCAAGAAATGCTTGATTTTAGCGTAAAGCACAACATTTACCCCGAAATCGAGCTTATCCCCATAAACGAGCTTGATAGTGCGTATCAAAAAGTCGCACAAGGCAAGGCGAATTTCCGTTTCGTCATCGATATGAAAACTTTGAGTTAGGAGGCAAAGATGAAAAAGATGAAAAATCTAGCATTAGTGGCTATTTTAGGGGGTTTTGTTATGGCAAATGCGGCTGATTTAAAAAATGCGACAAGCTCACAAGAGCTAGTAAAAGCTGGTTCGCTTGGGGGTTTTGAGAACAACGAGCAGTTTTTCACGGGCAAGGTGAAGGTGTCTTATCTGTTTCAAAATGCACCTTATCGCCCTTTTGGTGGGGCTTTGGTAGAGTTTAGCAAGGGCGCGCGCACGGCTTGGCACACGCACCCAGCTGGGCAAACGCTCATCGTAACGGACGGCGTTATCATCACGGCTACCGAGCAAGGCGTGGTGCAGCTAGCGCACAAGGGCGACACGGTGCTTTGTCCGCCTGATTTAAAGCACTTTCACGGAGCGACAGACAAGCAAAGCGGCGCACATATCGCACTTACAGGCGTTAAGGACGGGCAAAATGTCGTGTGGCTTGACAAGGTAAGCGACAAAGAGTATAAAGAAGCCCTTAAAAAAGCTCAATGAAAGGAGCGGCAATGAGCAAGCAAAGTGAAAAAGAGCGTGAATTTCACAGCAAAAAGGCTTAAATTTAGGGCGAAATTTGAAAAATTCAAAAAAATTTAAATTTTTTGCAAATTTTTGAATTTAGCCCTTGACAAACACTTGGTGTAATGCTTTATAATGTTAAAAAGAATTTGCAAAAATTCTAAATTCAACACAAAGGAGCGACAATGAAACGCATTTTTCAAGCCATTTTACTTGGCTTTATCGGTTTTTTTGCACTCGCGTGCAGCGGTGCAAATTCGTCAAACAGCGCGGATAAAAGCGCGACAAGCGATTTTATCACGCTGAAAGAGCAAGGCTCATTTAGCGTTGGCGGTGTGGTGCTGAAAAACAAAGAAGGCAAATCCTATCACGCCGACCACGCTTATGTGTTTTATCAAATCCCAGCAAATTCAAAGGCTTATCCTATGGTATTTGTGCACGGATTTGGGCAATTTAGCAAGACTTGGGAGACTACGCCTGACGGACGCGAGGGCTTTCAAAATATCTTTTTGAAGCAATCTTATCCCGTCTATCTTGTCGACCAGCCACGCCGTGGCAATGCAGGCAAAAGCACGCAAAGCGTAAGCATAAAGCCTGACATCAACGATGAGCGGTGGTTTAACCACTTTCGCATAGGCATTTATCCAAAGCATTTTGAGGGCGTGCAGTTTCCACGCGATGAGGCAAGCCTTAATCAATTCTACCGACAAATGACACCAACCATCGCTAAAAGCGAGGATTTAGAGCTTTATGCTAAAACCTATGCCGCATTGCTTGACAAAATCGGTGGCGCGATACTCATCACGCATTCACAAGGTGGGCGCGTGGGTTGGCTTACAGCCTTAAAAACGGACAATATCAAAGCCATAGTTGCTTACGAGCCGGGCGGACAGCTACCTTTCCCAAAAGGACAAATGCCAGAGCAAGGCAAGCTACTCAACATTCAAGGGCAGCCTGAGGGCATAGAAGTTTCGCGTGAGGAGTTTTTGAAATTCACTAAATTCCCTATCATTGCGTATTTTGGCGACAATATCCCGCAAGATGAAGCAGAGGCAAAAAAAGTGGGCTACCCGCTTAATTATGCGTGGCGTGTGCGCTTAAACATAATGAGAGAGTGGGTTAAACTCATCAACGAAAACGGCGGAGATGCGCAAGTGGTGCATTTGCCAGAAATCGGCATAAAAGGCAACACGCATTTTCCATTTTCTGACTTAAACAATGCCGACATAGCAAGGCTTTTAAGCGAGTGGCTTAAAGCTAAGGGCTTGGATAAGTAACTAAAATGCTCAATTTGCGCCTTGCTTTGAAAAGAACAAGGCGCAAACAAGCACAAATTCAAACTCGGTGGCGAGTAAAAACACCAAAAATTCAAATAAAGGAACGAAAATGAAAAGGCTTTGTGTCATTTTAGGCGTGGTGCTTGCGCTTTGCGCCTTTGGAGCAGATAAAGGAGAAAAAATGCAAATTCAGCTTTCGTTAAACGATGAAAAAACCATAGTTGAGCTTGAAAACAACCCCGCCACGCGTGATTTTTACGAGCTTTTGCCCTTGCGACTCACATTTAGCGATTATGTGGGTAAAGAAAAGGTAAGCCACGAAAAACTACAAAAACGCCTAAACACTAGCGGTTTGAGTGGTTATACGCCGCAGGTTGGGGATTTGTTTTATTTTGCGCCTTGGGGAAATTTGGGCATTTTTTACGACAAACAGCCTTTTCACAGCGGTTTGGTGCGTCTTGGTAATGTCGGCGCAAATTTTTTAGCTAAAATCAAAGCGCAAAAAGATGACTTTGAAATCAAATTTGAAAAAGTCGCCAAATGAAAGGGGCTAAAATGCGTGATTTGAAAGAAAGGCTGAATTTAGAGCGCGTGGATTTTAGCCACGAAATTTTTGCGCGTGATAAAAGGGGCGAGGGCATAAACTATCAAAGTGAGGGCTGGGACGAGATGAAAAAGGCTATTACCAACGCTCAAAAGCTTGTGGCGCACTTAAATTCGGGCTTTCACAGCGATGAGGACACGCGCGAAATTTTAAGCGAGCTTGTGGGCTATGAGCTAGATAGTAGTGTTTGGATAATGCCGCCCTTTTACACGGACTTTGGACGAGGCATAAAGCTAGGAAAAGGCGTGTTTATCAATACTTGCTGCACCTTTATGGACAGAGGCGGTATAGAAATCGGCGAGGGAACATTCATCGCACCAAAGGTTAATATCGTTACCATAAACCACGATTTTGACCCGCAAAAACGCTCTACCACGCTTTGCAAAGGTGTGAAAATCGGCAAACGCGTGTGGATAGGCATAAATGCTACGATTTGCCCAAATGTCAGCATAGGCGACAACTCTATCATCGCCGCTGGTGCAGTGGTAACAAAAAATGTGCCGCCAAATGTCATCGTGGGCGGCAATCCCGCTAAAATCATCAAAACGCTTATCGCATAGGAGTTAAATGAAAGCAAATGATGAATTTGAGCGTGAAATTTGGGGCAAAAGGCTTAAATTTAGGGCGAAATTTGAAAAATTTAAATTTTTTTACATTTTTGTTAAATTTTTTGAATTTTTTACGCCCAAATCCTTTGAAAGCCTTGTTGGAGTTCATTATCTTGGGCTATAATGCTTGCGTGATTTACAAAAAAAGGGAGGACAAATGCAAAACAGACGGGATTTTTTAGCAAATTCAGCTAAATTCGGCACAGCAGCACTCTTTTGGCTTTCGCCCTTGTCGGCAAATGCTGCAAATTCAAGTGGGGCGAAAAAAGAAAGTCAAAATTTAAACACAAATTCAAACAAAGGAGTGAAAATGCTTTACGCTACACTCAACAATGGCGTTAAAATGCCTATTTTAGGGCTTGGCACTTATGGACTGCGCGGTAATGACGGGCAAAAGGCGATTTCACAAGCTATACAAATAGGCTACCGCCTCATCGACACAGCGCAAATGTATGGCAACGAAGCCCAAGTAGGCGCGGCTGTGGCGAGTTCTGGCGTGGCAAGAAGTGAATTTTTCATCACTACAAAGCTTTCAAGCGATATGAGTTACGATGAAACCTTTGTTCGCTTTGATGAGAGTATGAAAAAACTCAGGCTTGATTTCGTGGATTTGCTGCTTATCCACGCTAACTATGCAAGCTCAAAGCAAATGTATAAGGCGATGGAGCGACTTTATAAGGACGGGCGCATAAGAGCTTTGGGGATTTCAAACTTTAATGCGGCTGCTTATAATGATTTCATCAGCTCTTGCGAGATAATGCCTGCGGTAAATCAATGTCAAACGCACATTTTTTATCAGCAAAAGCCCTTGCGAAAGGCTATGAGTAAGCACAAAACGATTTTGGAGTCGTGGAGTCCTTTTATGGCGGGGCGAAATGATTTTTTCAAAAACGAAACGCTGATGAAAATCGCCGCAAAGCACGGCAAAAGCGTGGCGCAAGTGGCTTTGCGCTTTCTCATCGAGCAAGGCATAGTGGTGATTCCTAAAACTTCCAAAGAGCATAGAATGCGCGAAAATATCGCTGTGTTTGACTTCGCGCTTGATGAGAGCGACAAAAAGACGCTTGTAGCGATGGATACGAACAAATCAGCCTTTGGTTGGGACAGCTAGCTTTGTCGTTTTGAGCCTTTGCAAAAAGGCGACCAAGCGGCTTGCAAGGCGCAAGCCGCAGCCAAAAAATCCATAGAATTTAAGACACGCTTTGAATTTGTGGATACTTCGCCAAAGGCTCAGTATGACAAGAGTTATAAGTATGACAAAAACTTTGTCATTTATTTAAAGTGAGTATGATAAAAATTTATCGGTATGATAAAATTTAGTCAGTATAACAAATTTGTCAATACGACAAAATTCAAATAAAGGAGCAAAAATGAGCTTAAAAAATGCTTTTAAAATGCTTGCCCTTGCCTTTGCTTTAAGTGCAAATGCGACAAGCTGGGACAAAGATGAATTTGTCAAATTCAACAAAAACAAAGGAGAAAATATGCAAATTCTCATCATCGGCGCAAATGGTGGCGTGGCAAAAGTCGCCACAGATGGCTTTTTACAAAGCACAAACGCAAATTTAAAACTTTTCTTGCGAGACTCAAAGCGTTTAGAAAAAGTAGCAAGACAAAATCCGCAAAGAGTGCAGCTCATCGAGGGCGATGCAAGGGATATTAACGCCCTTAAAAGCGCGATGAGTGGCGTAAATGTCGTGTATGCAAATCTTGAAGGGCGGGATTTAGGCAAAATGGCAGAGACAATCACGCAGGCTATGCGTGAAACAGGCGTTAAAAGGCTTGTGTGGGTGGGAAGTTATGGCGTTTATGATAGCGAAAATGTCTCACACCGCTCACGCCACGCCGAGCCTATAAGACTCATCGAAGCAAGCGGGCTTGACTACACGATAATCCGCCCGCAATGGTTTTCAAACGCCGATGAAATCGACTACGAGCTAACGCGCAAGGGCGAAGCGTTTAAAAACCCTGACGCGTTCATTTCACGCAAAAGCATCGCGCACCTTGTGATACGCCTTTGCCTTGAAAAAGACTTTGGCTTGAAAGAAAGCTTTGGCATAAACAAGCCCGCAAAGCGATGAAATGGGCGTTTGTTAATTAACACAAAGGAGCAAAAATGAACGACACAAGTGAATTTCACAGCAAAAAGGCTTAAATTTAGGGCGAAATTTAAAAAAAATTCAAAAAAATTTTAAATTTTTTGCAAATTTTTGAATTTAGCCCTTGACAAACACTAGGTGTAATGCTTTATAATGTTATCAAAAATTCATCAGCACTTTGCGAAAAAGCATTTGCAAAACGCAAGGTGCGGGGGTTTTTAAAATTCAACACAAAGGAGCGACAATGCAAAATTTGCATTTACAAGGCGAAAACGCCTTCAATTCAAACAGCGTTGCTGATATATCAGCCAAAACAAATTCAAATCTTGCAAGCAAAACAAGACGCAAATTTTTAAGCAAAGGCGTAAAAATAGCTGGTGCTTTTGGCGCGCTTTCGCTTGGTATGAATTCAGCTTTTGCGGCTGAGAAAAAAACAAATTCAAACAAAGGAGCAAAAATGAGTGTGAGAACACAAAACGGCGTGAATTTCATCAAAGTCGGCAACACCGACATTGAGATTTCACAAATCTGCATAGGCGCGATGAGCTTTGGCAAGGCTGGCACGATGCACGAATGGACGCTTGATGAAAAGGCTAGCGAAGCCATCATCAAGCACGCACTTGATAGGGGGCTGAATTTCTTTGACACAGCCAACATTTACTCAGCAGGCACAAGCGAAGAATACCTTGGCAAAGCACTGAAAAAACACGCACAGCGCGATAAAGTCGTCATCTCGTCAAAGGTGTATTTCAACAAAGGCGTATTATCACGCAAGGCGATTTTGCGGGAGATTGACGGCACGCTGAAACGGCTTGGGACTGACTACCTAGACATTTACATTATCCACAGGTTTGATTACACCACGCCGATTGAGGAGACTATGCAGGCACTGCACGACATAGTCAAAGCTGGCAAAGTCCGTGCGCTTGGGGCTAGTGCTATGTTTGGCTATCAATTTGCAAATATGCAGCAAGTGGCAAAGGATAACAACCTAACGCCATTTAGCATTATGCAAAACCACTATAACCTGCTCTACCGCGAGGACGAACGCGAGTTGATACCGATTTGTAGGCAACAAAATGTTACGCTTATGCCTTACTCGCCGCTTGCTTCTGGGCGTTTGGCGCGTGCAGAGTGGAAAACGGACACTATTCGCAGCAAAACCGACAAAGCCGCGATGGGCAAATACGACAAAACCGAAGCGCAGGACAAAATCATCGCGCAGCGCGTGAATGAGCTGGCAAAACAAAAAGGCATAACGATGAGCCAAATTTCGCTCGCGTGGCTGCTCGCAAAGGGTGCTGGCTCGCCGATAATCGGGGCAAATAAAACCAAATATATCGATGAAGCGGTGAATGCGATGAGCGTGAAATTAAGCCAAAAAGAAATCGCGTATTTAGAAGAAGCCTATGTGCCGCACGAAATTATGGGCGCAAACACCGAAGAACAAGCGCGAGAGTCGCTTAAAAATTTGGTGAAATAAGGAGCGAAAATGAGCTTAAAAAATGCTTTTAAAATGCTTGCCCTTGCCTTTGCTTTAAGTGCAAATGCGACAAGCTGGGACAAAGATGAATTTGTCAAATTCAACAAAAACAAAGGAGCGAAATGAACGCGAAAGATTTAGGCGAATTTCACGCTGAAATTCAAGGCAAAATTCAAGGCGTGAGCGAAACTTGTGCTTTGCAAGGCACAAAGCAAATTCAAAACGCAAAGCGGCGTGATTTTGTCAAAAATTCGGGCAAATTTGCGCTTGCAAGCGTGGCATTAGGCGCGATGGCGAGCGTTTCGCCATTGTTGGCAAACTCGGGCGCGAATTTAAGTTTGGCTAAAAATTCAAGCGCGAATTCAAATTCGAATTTGACAAAAAATTCAGGCGCAAACAGCGCAAATTCAAACTCGGTGGCGAGTAAAAACACCAAAAATTCAAACAAAGGAGCAAAAATGCTTTACACTACACTCAACAACGGCATAAAAATGCCTATTTTAGGCTATGGAACTTACCAAATCCCAAACAGCGAGGCGCAAAGGTGCGTGGAGGACGCTTTGAGCGTGGGTTACCGTCTAATCGACACGGCGCAAGCCTACGCAAACGAGCAAGCCATAGGCGAGGCTCTTAAAAGCGCGATGAAAGGGGGCGTTAAACGCGATGAGCTTTTCATCGAAACCAAACTTTGGATAAGCCACACCAACGAAAAGGACGCATTTAAGGCGTTTGAAACGAGTCTTAAAAAGCTAGGACTTGACTACATAGACCTTTATGTGATTCATCAGCCTTACAACGACAGCTACGGCGCGTGGCGAGCGATGAGCAAGCTTTACAAAGAGGGCAAAATCCGCGCTATCGGCGTGAGCAACTTTTATGCGGACAAAATCACGGACTTTTGCACCTTTAACGACATAAAGCCCGCTGTCAATCAAATCGAGCTGCACCCATTTTTTCAAAAGGTTGGCGAGCAAAAAATCAACAACGATTTAAGTGTAGCCGTGCAAAGCTGGGCGAGCTTTGCGGAGGGGCAAAATGGCATTTTCAAAAACGAGCTTTTAAGCCAAATCGGCAAAAAGTATGGCAAAAGCCCAGCACAAGTGATTTTGCGCTGGTTGATTGAGCGAAATGTCATCGTCATACCAAAAACCACGCGCATAGAGCGAATGCGTGAGAATTTCGCTGTGTTTGACTTCGCGTTAAGTGCTGATGATAAGGCAAAAATCGCCACACTTGACACAAACAAAACGCTTTTTATCGACCATCGCGACCCTGAGCGCATAAAATGGCTAGCAAATTACAAGGCGTGAGCCTTAAATTTGAGAAAGAATTTGAGTGGTAAAAGCGAAAAAGGCGTTAAATTTAGCTTTTTAACGCCTTTTAAGGCAAATTTAAAAGCCAAATTCAAAACAAAGGAGCAAAAATGTCAGTAAATTCAAGCACTAAATTTAATCGCCGTGCGTTTTTAGGGCTTTGTTTAGGGACTTTGACAAGCTTTGCCTTTGGCAATGCAAGCATTTTGCGTGGGCGCAATCTTTTTGTGTATTACACGCGCACCCTAAACACGCACATTTTAGCGCACTATATGCAAGGCTTAATCGGCGGAGATTTGCTACAAATTCAAACGCAGCAAGCCTACCCGCAGGACTATCAAAGCTGTGTTGCCCTTGCTAGCAAGCAAAGAACACAAGGCATTTTGCCGCCTTTAAAGCCCTTTGAGCTTGATTTAAAGGGCTATGAGCGCGTTTTCATCGCCGCACCGCTTTGGGGTATGGACTTGTGCGCACCGATGAAAAGTTTTTTAAATAGCGTAAATTTAAGCTCAAAAGAGCTTTATCTCATCATCACAAACGCAGGTTACGGGCTTGGAGCGAGCGTAAAGAGCGTAAAAAGCCTTGCAAAAGGCGCAAAAATCGCTCAAATTTTAGACTATAAATTTAAGGACTATGAAAAAATAGCCCCAAATTTACGCGCTCAAAATGAAGCGAAAATAGCGACAAATTCAGCATTTAACGCACTTGATAAAGGCAAAATCGCTAGGTTTTACGAAACTAAAACAAAATGAGTGTAAAATTTAAGCGACATTAAATTCACACAAAGGAAAAAAGTGCCTTACAGCAAGTTAGACAGCAAAATCATCGCCCTAACCGAGCGCGTGCGCTTCAAACTCGCCCTTTTTGGCGCGGCGATGATGACAATTTTAGGTTCTGTGCTGGTTTCGCCCGCCTTGCCCGGCATCGCAAAAGAATTTAGCACCACGCCGCACATAGAGCTACTCACGGGGCTAACGCTTACTATCCCCGCACTTTTTATGATATTTTTTTCGCCCATTGCGGGCGCGCTTATGGATAAATTTGGCAAACTCACATTCCTTTATCCAGCGATGATTTTATGGATATTTGCGGGCGTTAGCGGAGCGTGGTGCGCTGACATTTACACCCTGCTTTTAAGCCGCTGCGCCTTTGGCATAACAAGTTCTTTCATCACCACAGGCGCAAACGCCTTGCTTGGCGACTACTACGCTGTGGGCGAAGGGCGGCGCGATAGGGCTTTGAGCTTACAAGGCTTTGTGATGGCGCTTGGCGGGGCGGTTCTTACCATCATCGCTGGCTATCTTACGAGCTTTTCGTGGCGTTATGCCTTTTATGTCTATGCGAGCGGGCTTTTTGTCTTTGTGTTTTGCCTTTTTTATCTTTTTGAGCCACGAGTTGCGAAAAACAAAGCCACTCAAAACGCCGCAAACACCACTAAAAAGGTGTCTTATAAGGATTATACTAGCATTTATTTTGCGGGCTTTTTTGTGGTGATGATTTTCTACCTTGCAGCCGTGCAGTTCCCGCACTACATAGAAGACACGCTTGGGCTAAATCCCAAATTCATCGGCTTTGCGATGGCTAGCACCACGCTTTCGCACGCTGTGGTGGCGTATCTTTACAAGGACATTGTGAAATTTTTATCCGTTAAGCAAATTTATGTGCTTGGCTTTGCCTTGCAAGCCTTTGGCTTTTTGCTTGTGTTTTTAGTCGATGATTTCATCGTGGCGATAGTGAGTTTAGCGATATTTGGGGCTGTGGGTGGGCTTATCGTTACAAACAACTCCGCTTATCTTTTCCAAAAAGCCCCGCAAAGCGTGCGTGCAAGGGCTTATGGGGGCTTGGCAAGCTGTGTTTTTTTGGGGCAGTTCATAAGCCCCATCATCACCACGCCTATGGTGTCAAACTTTGGTTTAAAGGCTGAATTTGGCATTTGGGTTGTCATCATCTTGCTGGTAAGCCTTATTTACGCGAGATTAAATTGCCGCTAAATTTGCGTTTGTGTGAATTTTCACGCTTGTTTTGGGTAAATTTTTGCTTACTTTGCGCGAATTTTTGAGCGAAATTTATAAATTTTTACATTTAACCCTTGACAAACACTTGGTGTAATGCCTTATAATAATGCTAAAAATTTACAAAAGGCGTTTTGCGAATTTTGCAAGAAATCAAGCTATTTAAGCTAAAATTTGGGCAAAAATTCAAACAAAACGCCACGACAAGGATTAACGATGAAACAAATGCGTTTATTTTTTGGCAAACTTTTGAGCTTAAAGCAAGGCGAATTCAGGCTTTTAGCGCTTTCTTTTGGCTTTATTTTCGTGCTTTTTAGCTCTTATGCCTTGCTTCGTCCTATGCGCGATGCTTTGGGGCTTGAAGGCGGCAAAGATGAGCTAAAATGGCTATTTTTGGCGACTTTTGCAAGCTGTATCATCGCCTCGCTCGTGCTTATGTGGCTTAGCACGCGCATAAGGCGCAGGTTTTACACGGACTTTGTCTTTGTTTTTTTCGCGCTTAATCTCATCGGCTTTTTCGTGGCGATGAACGCCTTTGAGACGAAAAGCGTGGAGTTTGTGTGGCTTGCGCGCGCATTTTATGTGTGGGTAAGCATTTTCAACCTCTTTGCGTTCTCATCGGCGTGGAGTTTGATAGCGGACATTTTCAGCAAAGAAGCCAGCCAAAGGCTCTTTGGTATCATCGCAGCGGGCGCAAGTCTTGGCAGTATAGCGGGTGCAAGCAGTGTAAAAATTTTTGCAAATTTAATCGGTGCTAGCAACTTGGTCTTTGCCTCTGTGGTGCTTTTGCTGCTTGGCGTGGTGCTTAAAAATTTGATGGTAAAAGAGCTAGGCAAGCTCGAAAATGCCGTGAATTTAGCACGCTTTGACAAAACCATAGGCGCGAAAAACCCTTTCGTAGGCTTTACGCTCATCGCTAAAAGCCCGTATTTGCTGGCTTTGTGCGCCTTTGTGCTGCTGCTTACGAGCGTTTCGACTTTTTTGTATATGGAGCAAGCGCGCATAGTCCGTGAAACCTTTGCCACGCGAGAAGCGCGTATGGCTGCCTTTGCAAACATTGATTTAGTCGTGCAAATTTCAGCCCTTATCATACAAATCTTTCTCACCGCTAAAATCGCTCAGTTTTTTAAACTCACAGCGTTGCTTGGCGTGCTGGGCTTTGTGATATGCGCTGGCTTTGTGGTGCTTATTTTTACGCACCCTGCGTTTTTGCCTTTGGCTGTGGTGATGAGCGTGCGGCGCGTGGGCGAGTATGCGCTCGTAAAACCCGGGCGCGAAATGCTCTTTGTGCCACTTTCAAGCGATGAAAAATACAAAGTCAAAAGTTTCATCGACACGGTGATTTACCGCGGCGGAGACGCGCTTTGGGCGCAGTTTGAAAGCCTGCTTGCAAGCGTGAGTATCACGCTCGTGCTTGGCGTGGGAGCTTTTGTGAGCTTTGTGTGGGGGCTTTTGGGCGTGTTTTTGGGTAAGAGATATGAGAAAACAACTTAATCCTTTGACAAGTCCGCTTTTGCCTACTTTAAAATCTTTTCATCGCTCGCAAAGCCAAAGAATTTAAATTCATTGCTGGGCTTTGCCCTACAAGCCTTTGGCTTGAATTTACTCAAATTTTAAATTTTTTGTGAAAATTTGTAAAATTTGTTATAATGCTGAATGTAAAATTTAAAGGTTGATGATGAAAAAATGCTTATTTATAATCTTGCTTTTAGCCTGCGTAAATGCCCTAAATGCGGCGAATTTTAGCGAAAAAAGCACGCTTTCGCTTGGCGCGTATGGCAACTTTGGCGCTGCTATGGGCGGGGGCGTGGAGGCTGGATTTGCCCTATACAGCACGGATTTGGTGCAGGTGCGAAACGCTATTTCAACCGAAATGCGCGCCTTAAAACTGCAAAAAGAAAAATACGACTCATCTGCACTCATCTTTCACGAGAAACTTATGGCTGGGATTTTAATGGGTAGTTCTGCGCTTTCACATATCGGGTTTGCGTATTTTCGCCCTTATCTTTTTGTAAGCGGAGGCTTTGGGCTAGTTGCCACAAAGGACACGGCTATGGATGAGAAGCCATTTTACTACGAGATACAAGGCGGGATAGGACACGAGTTTATCACTATGAGCGGGCATAGCGTGTTTTTTGAGCTAGGCGGTGGAATGGGCAAACTCACGCACGATTTGCCTAAGCAAATCGACAAGCCTACGCTTGGCGGAACGAAATTTTTGCTTGGTTACAGGTGGCAGTTTTAGTGGGTAAAATCATCTTTCACGGAGGCGGATTTGGCGATTTTTTCGTGTGTTTTAAGGCACTTTTTGCGATAAAACAGCTTTACCCACAACACAAGCTCATCGCCTATCACTCGGGCATTGAGCCAGCTTTTATGCAAAAAGTTGGTTTTATCGATGAACTTATCAGTCAAAATGATAAAAATTTAACGCAAATTCGGGCGTTAGAGCCTGATATTTTTATCTCCGTGCAAAGAAGTGGCAAATTTTTTAAAGAATTAGAGCGTTTGAATTTTAAAAAAATCATCGTCCAACCCCATTTCATCAGCATTACACACAGGGCTTTTAATTTCGCCTTTTATACTCATCATAGCTAAATTCGCGTGCCATTTCAAGCTCGCCATTTTGTCTTAAAAAGAGCAAATTTGGCAACACAACCCCGTTAAAAGTCGTGTTTTTTACTATGCTGTAATGGGCTTGGTCTAAAAAAACTACCCTATCGCCGATTTGCAAAGGCTTTTTAAAGGCGTATTCGCCCATTATATCGCCAGCCAAACAGGTATTGCCCCCAAGCAAATACTCAAATTCGCCATTTTTAAGGCTTGAAACCTGCTCTCCCTCCCTTGTAGCAAGAATTCTTGCATTTGCTACCTCGCTCGTGTAAGGCATTATGATGGTATCAGGCATATGCGCCTCGCTTGAAGTGTCTAAAATGGCTATGTCCTTTTCGTTTCGCACTATATCAATCACGCTAGCAACCAGCACTCCAACCTCCCAGCCCACAGCCTCGCCCGGCTCTAAAAACACCTGCACGCCAAATTCATCGGCAAAGCCCTTGCACAAGGCGATGAGCTTGTCTGTGTCATAGCCTTTTTTTGTGATATGATGCCCGCCGCCAAAATTCACCCATTTCATTTTGGGTAAAAATTCGCCAAATTTTGCCCTAAATTCAGCCAAAACAAGCTCCAAGCTCTCAGCACTTTCCTCGCACAAGGCGTGAAAATGTAGCCCACTTACCGCGCTTAAATCCGCATTTTGCAAGTCTTTTGCCAAGATACCAAGCCTTGAAAACCGCCCACAAGGGTTGTAAAGCTCTTTTGGGGCAACTGAAAATTCTACATTAGAGCGAAGTCCGATTTTGACATTTGCGCGCAAAGCCCTGTCCTTAAAGCGCTCAAACTGCGTCAAAGAGTTGAAAACGATATGGTTTGAAAGGGCTAAAATTTCATCGATTTCGCCGTCCTTAAAGGCTGGGCTGAAAGTGTGGATTTGCTTTCCCATAAATTCGTGGGCGAATTTCGCCTCCCAAAGCCCGCTGCACGCACAGCCGCTTAAATACTCGCCCACGATTTTCAGGGCGGGGCTGAACGCAAAGCCCTTTAAGGCAAGCAGCACCTTTGCTCCGCTTTTTTGCGCCACACTTGCCAAAAGCTTGCAGTTTCGCCGCAACGCGCCCTCTTCGATGACATAGGCTGGGGTTTTGATGTGGTGTAGATGAGATAAAACTTGCATTTTCGCCCTTGAATTTTTGTATGATTATAGCGAAAATTCTTAAATCTTACTTGCGGGGCTGAATTTTTGATGATTTTGTGGTTTGTTTTGCAAATTATTTGTGAGATTTACTTAAATTTGGGCTGAATTTTGGGATAAAATGTGGCAAATTCGGGTTAAGGTGTGGATTTGCCACTTGATATATTTTGCTTACAACCCATAGCTTTTGCAAGAAAGAAAGCTTTGCGATAACCACGCTTGCCAAAGTTTGCTCGCAGTGGTGAAATTAAAGTGTGTTTTGTTATTTTCAATGCTTGATTAAAAGCGTGCTTTGTCATTTCACAAAGATAATGACAAATGTGTTTTACACCTTTTAAAAATGGATTTTCATTTTTATGTAGCATTTTTTATATCTTGCAACAAAGTTCGCAAAGTCTTTGCCTTGTCATACTGAGCGTAGCGAAGTATCCATAAATTCAAGGTGTGTCTTAAATTTTCTTTGGATTTTTTTGCTGCGGCTTGCGCCTTGCAAGCCGCTTGGTCGCTTTTTTGCAAAAGGCTCAAAATGACAAATGTTTGAGATTTTTTGCTTTGCACCTTACAAGCCGTTTTTTCTAAAAAAACAGCACAGCAAGTCAAAAAACGCTAAATTTCAAAGACTTTGCGATAAAATTTATAAAATTTTTTAAAATTTTTCTCAAAGTTTAGTAAAAATTCAGCTTAAAAAGGCTACAATCTACAAATCAGTTTTAGAGAATTCAAAAAAGGACGAGCCTTTGAAAGTAAATTTTGCGGCTTTTGCAAACGCTTTGTGTCATCGTAATGCAACGCCTTTAAGCGTGGCGGTGCTTGCGCCTTGTGTGTGGGGCGGAAATGTGGCGCGCGGTGTGGCGTGGCAAAGCGTTGTAAATTTGGCAACGAAACGGCACAGCGTGGCAAAATTCAATGGCACGGCAAATTTGGCTTGGCAAGTGTGGCGAAATGGTGTTTGCGGACAAAACAAAGCGTGGCGACATTTGCAAATTCAACACGGAGAAAATGGGGCAGTGTTTGGGCGGGGGACTTCTCTCTCTCTCTCTCTCTCTCTCTCTCTCGTTGCTCGCACTTTTTAGCACATTAAAATTTTTAAACTCTTTATTTTTGGGCTTTTGTGCCCTTTTTGTCATTTTGAGCTTTCGCAAAAAGGCGAAAAATCCACAAAGATTAAAAGAAAACTTACCATTCTTGGATACTTTGCTATCGCTCAGTATGACAGCAAACGCGTCATTGCGAGCCGTTTTTGCGAAAACGGCGTGGCAATCCATAAATTTGGCGTTATTTTTACTTTTTGGATTGCCACGCTCGCTTTGCTCGCTCGCAATGACGGCGGATTTTGTCATTTTGAGCGTAGCGAAAAATCCAAAGAATTTAAGATATGCTTTATTTATGGATACTTCGCTAACGCTCAGTATGACAAGATTTATGATGCAAAGAGTGTTTGGTATGACAAATTTGGGCTTTTGCTTAAAAATAACGGATATTTTCACTCAAATTTTAGGGACAAAATTTACAAATTTTATTCGTTTTTATGGATTGCCACGCTTGCTTTGCTCGCTCGCAATGACGGCAAGGCACAAATTCAAATTTTTCACTCAAAATTCAAGGCATTTCATAAATTTTACTCAAAATTCAACTCATTTTATAAATTTATCTCAAATTTTAAGCCTTACACAAGGCTTTTTCATATTTTTACCCCAAATTTTCGAGCAGTTTTTACTGATAAATTTAGTAGAAAGGAGGAGCTATGGCAGCAGCTGGCACAAAAGGCAGGACAAGAACAGTCGCGCAGATTAAAGGCGACAGAAAACGCAGCCAAACCAACAAAATGAAAGCTGTGAGAAAAAGCTCGGCGGCTTACTCTGCATACACAAAACGCAAAAGAAGTAAGTAGCTAGGCGAAACGGGCGCATTTTGTAGCTTGGGAAATGAGGTGTGAAATTTGGTTGAATTTGCTTTAAGGCTTTTTAAAATCAAATTTCATCAACACGCCTTGCAAAGCCATTTGGCAAGGCGCATTTGCGAAAGCAAAATTACATTTGAAAGGAAAAAAACAATGGCAAAATATAGTCCAAAAAGTTGTGATGAGTTAAAAGAACTTATCAACGATGAGAGCGTGAATTTAGGCGATATAGATACTTCGGCTATCGATGATATGTCAAACCTCTTTGAGGATAGTAAAAGAGAGGATTTTAGCGGTATTGAAAAATGGAATGTTTCAAGCGTTGAGGAGATGTCTGATATGTTTGAATATAGTGCTATGAAAAAACTGCCCACTTGGTATGGAGCAAAGCGTTAAAATGAGGAGGACTATGACGAGGACGAGGAGGATTAAAAAAGTGAGGGCAAAATTTGACTGAATTTAAGGGAAAATTTAACCAAAATTCAGCCAAAGGGTAGTCGTTGTGCCTTGCTGTCATACTGAGCGAATGCGAAGTATCCATAAATTTAAAGCGTGTTTTAAATTCTGTGGATATTTCGCTAACGCTCAATATGACAATGTGGATTTTTCGCTTTCTAATGAAAGCTCAAAATGACAAAGGTTTGTTTGTCATTGCGAGAATTTGCAAAGCGTAAGCGTGTAAATTCGTGGCAATCCATAGCCTTTTTGTGGATTGCCACGCCGATTTCATCGGCTCGCAATGACGAGTTAGAAAAATGACAAAAAATTCAAATTTGAAAGGAAAAACAATGTCAAACACGGAATTTAACGCCACAAATGGCGAGCAAAACAGCGTGCAAACGCTTACTAGCGACAATGTCGCGCAAGAAAATGCGGTGCAAAGTGAGCCACAAAAGCCTTTAAAGCTCAGCGAGTTTTTGCAAAGTAGCGATGGCAAGGGTTTGTCTCAAAACGACAAAGGGCAGTTTGTGCCTGATAACAAGCAAATCAAAATCCTTGTGAATTGTATAGATGAAAGCACGGGCGAGCTTATTAGCCTAGCTAAAATCAATACGAGCAAGGTAACGAGTATGAAAGAACTTTTTCGCAAGAGTGAGCGAAAGGATTTTAGTGGGATTGAGGAGTGGGACACAAGCGGAGTAAGCACTTTTGCAAGTATGTTTGAGTCTGTGGAGTGTTTTAATAGAGACATAAGCGGGTGGAATGTAGAAAACGCTAAAAGTTTTTATTTTATGTTTTGGAATGCAAGCAGTTTCAACCAACCCATAGGCGCAAAATGGAACACCAAAAGCGCGGAGGGTATGATAGGTATGTTTTGTCAAGCAAGAAATTTCAACAACGGCGGACAGCCCTTTGGTGAAAAATGGGTAATGGATAAGGTAAAATGGACTTGGCGAATGTTTTGGGGTGCGGAGAATTTCAACCAAGAAATAAATCACTGGAATGTCGCAAATGTCGAAAATATGCAAAGAATGTTTATGAATGCAAAGGCGTTTAATAAGCCGTTACATAAGTGGAATGTCGCAAATGTCAAAAATATGGAGGAAATGTTTAATGGTGCAGAGAGTTTTAACCAAGATTTAAGCGCGTGGGGTGATAAACTCGGCAACGCACAAACGACTAAAAGAATGTTTGCGGCTACGAAAGCACTAACCATAGACTTTTTGGGCGCGTGGAAAATCCCTGAAAACTGCAATACCGAAAATATCATCAAAGGCAGTGCGCTTGAAAGCAAAACAAATAAAGGCAAACAAACGCAACTTGTAAATTTTATCATCAGCGAGTTAAAAGGCGAGAAAATTTACACTAAATTTAGCCAAAATGCTGAATTTTTAGGCAGCTGGTTACCGCAAAATATCAAAGAGCAGTTTAAAGTATATCTGGCAAGATATGATGAAAACGATAAGCTAGTGAGTGCGGATATAAATTCTTGGGAATTTGCCTTTTGCGAGCTGTTTGACTACTGCTTTTTAATAGAAAAAGTGGGCGAAGATGGCGGCGGACTTAATGAAAATGCCATCAAAAAAGAAAGGGAATTTAGCATTTACCAAGGGCGGAAAATCAAGGATTTTGATGAATTTGAAGAGAGTAAAAATGAGCGTGTATATAACAAAAACGAGCTTGAAATTTACTTTGCTCCGCAAAATATGTGGATAATCAACACCGCAAAATACAACAACAGCGAGAGCATTTTAAGTATAGTGAGTGCCTTTGTTTTGCTAAAAGCCTACAAGGCAAAAATGCGTGATTTGGACGAAAAAGCCAAAAACTACAAAAGTGCAAAAGATTTGCAAAAATCACACGAAAATCTTTGTCAGTTTGATTTGCATTCTTATCAAAATACGCCTATTGCGCAAAATGAGCTAGAAAGCACGCTTTTGATAGAAGTGTGGCGTGAAATGTCTAAATTTTATATGGTTGCGACTATACACGATGAGCTGAAAGAAACGATTTTTCAAATTTCGCAACTTGTAAGCAATCAAAAACAAGACAAACTCAATGTCATAATGCGCTGGGTGGCGGTGCTGTCCGCAATAGCTGCTGCACTTGCGGCTGTGCCTGTGGTGCAAAATTTACTTAATTAGCGTGTGAAAAGGGTTGTAAATGGGACTTTTAGACAAAATTTTCGGTGCAAAAGATGAGCCACAAGCAAGCAAAGAAAAAGGAACACAAATGCAAAATTCAGCACAAGCATTAAATTTAGCGGAGCAAAATTTGGGCGCAAAAACTGCGCAAAGCCTTAAAACAAAACCCAACGCACCGCGCAAAAGCACGGCGAATTTAAACATACCCACGCCCACGCAAAGCGAGATAGAAAAGTGGCTGGGGCAGTGGCACAAAGGGCAGGCGATGGAAAACTACCGCACGCAAGAAAGCGCGCTTAACAAGCTCTTTCATCGCACTTACCCACGCAACGATGATTTGGACGAAATTTTGGTAAAGGTTGCCACGCTCAACGACTTTTACAGCACAAATATCTACAACATTTTTGCAGTGGCAAAGCACATTTTGGGTGTTGTGAGCGTTGATGAGCGATTAAAAAGCGGCGATGAAAGCCTTGTGAGCGAAATCGCCACGATAAACATAAACGGCAAAAAGAAGTATTTTTACTCTTTTGCGAGTAAATTTTGCTCACACCACAATGATAAGGATTACGCGATATATGATAGTTTCGTGGATAAAATGCTTTTTTACTTTCAAAAGCGCGATAAATTCGGCGACTTTAAAAAGGACGATTTGAAAAACTACGCTACATTCAAAAAGGCGCTGAACGACTTTCGTGCATTTTATGGGCTACAATGCGACTTAAAACAGCTTGATATGTATCTGTGGCAAGCGGGAAAAGCACATTTTGCTAGGTATGGGAAAGAATAAAGGCAAAATATAGCTTCAATGACAAAGGGCGTTTTATCTTTTTTGCTTATCGCAACCTTTGCTTTGGCTGATGAAAATTTGCGTGGCGTGAGTGATGATACGCTTAATGCAAATGAGCAAAACTCACTCAGCGCAAATCCACAAACCACACTTGCCGCAAAAGACAATGCTTTCAAACGCTTTTTTGCCGAATTTGGCGTGGGTTACACAAGAATGAATTTCAAAGCCACGCAAACGCCTTTGAGAAAAATTTACATAAAAGAGGGCGTAACCACAGACATTTACGAAAGGTGGTGAATTGCTGCGCGAATGCAAGCTAGCGTTTGGGCTAAAAATTTGCTCCAAAGGGCGAATTTATGCTATAATCTTGTTTTGTTTTAAGCTATGATTTAAGGTTAAAAATGAACGAGTTTAGGAAATTTCCCCAAATTTCAGCACTCATTGATGATGAGCGTTTGAAAGCTGAGCCGCTTTTTTTGCGAACGCACTTTGCCAAAGCTGTGGTGGCTGAATTTAAGGCAAGCGATGATAAGAATTTAGCGGTGGATAAGGCGTTTTTGGTGGGTAAGATACAAAAACGCATTGATGAGTTTAAAAGCAAGGATTTTCAGCCACTCATCAACGCCACAGGCGTAGTGATACACACGAATTTAGGGCGTAGCGTGCTTGATGAGAGTGCGTTTGATGAGTGCAAAAGCCTTGCGTGTGGGTATTTTAACCTTGAATTTGATTTAAAATCAGGCAAAAGAGGCGAGCGATACGGCGTTTTGCTCGAAAAGCTAAAAATTCTTTTCAATGTCGATGACGCGCTCATCGTCAATAACAACGCTGCTGCTGTGTTTTTGGTGCTGAATTCTCTCGCAAAGGGCAAGGAAGTCATCACTTCGCGCGGTGAGCTGGTAGAAATCGGCGGCAATTTTAGAGTGCCTGAGGTGATGAAAAGTGCGGGCGCAAGGCTTGTGGAAGTCGGCACGACAAACAAAACTCGCTTATTTGATTATGAAAACGCTATCAGCGAGAACACGGGGCTACTTTTAAAAACACACAAGTCGAATTTCGCGCTTAAAGGCTTTTGCGGAGAGGTTTCAGTGAGCGATTTGAGCGCACTTTCACGCTCAAAAAATCTGCCATTTTATTATGATTTAGGCTCTGGCTGGTGTGGTGAGCTTAACAAAGCCCTAAAACAAAATGAATCTAGCATTAGTGAGCTTGTCAAACACTGCGACATTTTGAGTTTTAGCGCGGATAAGCTCTTTGGCTCGGTGCAAGCGGGCGTTATTTTAGGGCGCAAGGACTTGATAGCAAGGCTTAAAAGCAATCAACTTTTAAGAATGCTAAGAGTGGATAAAATCACGCTCGCCCTGCTAAATAGCACTTTGCGGGCATATTTGCAAAAAGATTTTGCTAAAATTCCAACGCTTGTGCTTTTAAATGAAAGTGCGCAAAGCGTGAAAGAAAAGGCTTTGCGCGTGCAAAAGGACATAAAGCTAAAATGTGAGCTGAAAGAGAGCAAAAGCCTTGTGGGCGGTGGCTCAATGCCTGATAAAACCTTACCGAGCTTTGTTTTAGCGTTTGTAGGCGATGCTTTTGCCTTGCAAGAGCGTTTTCGCAAGCTTGGCATTGTCGGGCGCATAGAAAATGAACGCTTTGTGCTGGATTTTAGAAGCGTTTTGCAAGGCGAAATTCAAAGGCTTGTTGAGCTTATTAACGGCGAATTTAAGGGCAAAGCGTGATGAACTCGCTCATCATCGGCACAGCAGGACACATAGACCACGGCAAAAGCTCGCTTATCAAGGCGATGAACGGCTTTGACGGCGATGAACTCGCCCTTGAAAAAGAAAAAGGCATAACGATAAATTTGAGCTTTTCGCACCTGCAAAACGCGCAAGGCGCAAATATCGCTTTCATCGATGTGCCCGGACACGAAAATTTAGTTAAAACGATGATAAGCGGGGCGTTTTCTTTTAGCGTATGCCTTTTCGTTGTCGATATAAACGAGGGTTTAAAGGCGCAAAGTGTGGAGCATTTGCAGATTTTAAGGCTTTTGGGTTGTGAAAGTATCGTTTTGGTGCTGAGTAAATGTGACTTGTGTGAAAATGTGAGCGAGCGCGAGGCGCGAATTTTAGGGGATTTAGAGCCTTTTAATGTCAGCATTTTACGCACTTTTCGCACGAGCATAAAGGACGAAAGCAGCATAAAAGAGCTTAAAGACTACCTTTTCACGCTCAAAATAAAGCCAAACGATGAAAGGCTGGTGTTTCGCTACTACATAGACAGGGTTTTTACCCTAAAAGGCATAGGCACTGTGGTTACAGGCTCTTTAAATGAGGGTTGTGTTGAGCTTAATGAAAAGATTTTTTGCCTTGACATAAATAAAGATTTGCTGGTTAAAAATGTGCAAATTCAATGGCAAAGCGTGGGGCGCGCAAGTGCCTTTAACCGCGTGGCTTTGAGCTTAAATTGTGATTACAAAGAGCTTAAAAAAGGCTTTTTACTCAGCAAAAAAGGCTTTTTTAGAGGCTTTAAGGAAGCTGATGGCGTGGTGTTTGCTAAGGATTTAGCGCACAAAAACAATGTGCTTTTTTGCGTAGGCACAAGGCAAGTGAGCGCGAAAGTGTCGATTTTACGGACTTTTGATGATGACAAGCATTTCGTGCATTTTGACTTTGACAAGCCTTTGTTTTTGTGCTTTGATGAGCGATTTATCTTGCTTGAAAATGCGCGTTTTAAGGGCGGCGGGCGCATTTTAAACCCTATCAGCGAGCCGCTTAAAAAGGACGCGAAAATCACACTTTTGAATTTTTTAGAGCAAAAGGACTTTTTGGGCGCATTTTCTTTGCTTAAAAGCGTGCATAAATTTGGCTTTGGGCTGATTTCATCTTATCAACGCTTCAAACTCTTGCAAAGTGAGGCGTTAAGCGTGGCAAAGTGCCTTGAAAACGCCTTTGTCGATGAAAAAGAATGCAATGTCTATGACACAAGCGTGTATGAAAATATCAAGGAATTTATCCGTTTCACGCTCGCAAAAAACGAGTTTGCAATGCTTTCGGCGAATTTACTTTGCGCGCGCCTTAGCTGGGCGAGCGTGGAGCTGTGTGAATTTGTGCTAAAATCGATGAGCAAAGAGCTGGACTTTGATGGCGGGATTTATTTTAAAAAGGGAATGAGCTTTGAAAAATTAGAGCGCAAAAACCACGATGCGCTTTATGAAATCCTCAAAAAAGAGAGCATAAAGCCCACTGCGCCTTATAATCTTTATGATTTTTTGGAGCTTGACCGCGCAAAAGGCGATGCTATGCTGAAAAAGCTCACAAAAAATGGGCTTGTCGTGCGCCTGACACATAACCTTTTCATCGAAAAAAACGCGCTCGCTGGGCTTGAAAAGGCGTGTTTAGAGCTTTTGCAAAGGCAAAGCCTTGACATACAAAAGATGAAAGCGCACTTTGGGCTAAGCCGCAAATACGCCATAGCGTATTTGGAGTGGCTTGACAAAAACGACAAAATCATCAAAGACGGCGAAACAAGGCGTTTGCGAGCTTAAATTTAGGGCTTAAATTCAAAGCTTTGTGCTAAAAGCTAAATGTTTGTGTGTTTAGCGTGGCGTAATCATAAATTTAAATGTTATCCTTGCTCGTGGATTGCCACGCCGTTTTTTTTGTGAAAACGGCTCGCAATGACGAAGTCCTTGTCATAATGGCTTATTTGTTGTCATACTGATAAATTTTGTCATACTGAGCGCAGCGAAGTATCCATAAATTTAAAGCGTGTCTCAAATTTTGTGGATTTTTCGCTTTGTGCTAACGCACTCCGCTCAAAATGACAAATGCGCCGTCATTGCACGCTTTGTAAATTCAAAGCGTGCTTTTGTCTGTCTTTGCCGACAAAGCACGAAAACGCTTTATAATCATCATTATGAGCAAAAAAGAGCCTCGCAAAAGCCTTGCGCGGCAATCCAAAAAAATGCTGAATTTTCAAAGCCTTATTTTAAAGCCTTCTCGAAAAGTAGCTTGTGGTGGATGGGCGTTGTGCTGGCAAAATAGCGCATTTCACAAGATAAATTTAGGGCAAATTCAAATGCCAAATTCAAGGTGCAGGCTTAAAGCTCAAATTTCAGTCAAGTTAGCAAGCGTTTAGAAAAAGAAATTATAATGCGTTTTTATTTCAAAACAAGGATTTACGATGAAAAAAATCGCCTTTTTTTCAGTGTTGGTGTGCGCTTGTATCGCGCTAGTGTCTTGCTCATCGGCAAGTAGCTCAAAGGCTTTAAGCGATGCCGAAATCATCGCCTTTTATCAAGGTGTCTTTCAAAGCCAAATGCCAGAGGCTGAGGTATCAGTAGGCAAGCGAGAGCAGCTAGATGGTGGCTTTGAGAGTGTGGAGCTTGTCATAAAGGTGCGCGGTATGCAAAGCAACGAGTTTTTGTTTGTCAAAGAGGGCTATATCTTCCCCGATGTCATCGATGTCAAAAACAAAAAATCTTTCCGCGAGGAGCTTGCCATAAAGCAGTATCAAAGCTCAAAGGCTGAATTTGACAACAAAGTCAAAGCCGCTCTTAAAGATGAAACCCAAATCATCGCACTTGGAGACAGCAACAAGCCAAAGATTTATGTGTTTTCAGACCCTGAATGCCCGTTTTGCCGTCAGCACCTAGCAAATATCGAGCAAGAGCTTGAATCAAGGCAAATCAATATCATTCTCACCAGCGTTCACGGCGAATCTGCCTTTAAAAAAGTCGCTCAAATCTACCTTGAAGCCAAAAACGCCAAGACAGATAGTGCAAAAATCGCCATTTTGCGCAGGTATTACGCCCCAAATGTCAAAACCCCAAAGGTAGCGCAAAAAGACTATGAAGCGGCGGTAGCTCTGTATGAAAAGTATGCTGCTATGGGACTTCGCTCCGTGCCAGCCTTTGTGGAAGTGGAGTGAAATTCACTCCATTTTCAAGCGGCGTTTAGTTTTCGTTAAAAAAGCTAGCTTATAATCTCCGCAAAGGAGCGTGTATGTATAAAAGGCACATAAAAAGGGGCTTGGACTTTGTTTTGTCGCTCATCTTGCTCGTGGTGCTTGCGCCTATTATCTTGCTGGTGGCTTTGCTTTTAAAGTGCGTTTTGGGCGCGGTTTTGTTTAGGCAGGAACGCCCCGGGCTTAATGAGCGCATTTTTACCCTGTATAAATTCAAAACGATGAGTGATGAAAGGGACGAAAATGGGAACTTGCTGCCCGATGAGTTTCGCTTAAAGCCCTTTGGTAAGGTTATCCGTAGCCTTAGTCTTGATGAGCTGCCCCAACTTTTCAATGTCCTCAAAGGCGATATGAGCCTCATCGGTCCTCGTCCCTTGCTTGTGAAATACTTGCCACTTTATAATGAAGCGCAAAAGCACCGCCACGATGTGCGTCCGGGCATTACGGGCTGGGCGCAGGTAAATGGGCGCAACGACATTTCGTGGGAGAAAAAATTTGAGCTTGATTTGTTTTATGTGGAAAATTGCAGCTTTGCCCTTGACGCTAAAATCGCTCTAATGACGGTGGTGCGGGTTTTTCAAAGAAGTGGCATAAGTCAAAGCGGCAAGGCAACGAGTGATGAATTTAATGGGAAAAATTAAGTTGTGTTTTTGCACAAAATCGCGTGAATTTATGTGAAAAAGGCTGAAAATGGATAAAAAAATTTATATTTACGGAGCGAGCGGACACGGGTTGGTGTGCGCTGACATAGCGCGAAATATGGGCTATGGGGAAGTGATTTTTTTGGACGATGATGAAAAAAAGGCGCAAATTTTCACGCCAAACTTGCCAAAACACGACATTTTCATCGCCGTAGGCGACAATTTTACGCGCCAAAAGCTCTTTAAAAAGGTGCAAAATGCGGGCTTTAAATGCGTAAGCCTTATCCACAGAAGTGCTATCATCGCACCTAGCGCAGATATAAGCGGTGCAAATGTCGCTATAATGCCAAATGTCGTGGTAAATGCAAGGGCAAAGCTTGGTGCGGGCGTTATTTTAAATTCAAGCTGTGTCATCGAACACGAGTGCATAGTAGGCGAGTTTAGCCACATAAGCGTTGGGGCAAAGTGCGCTGGCAATGTGAGCGTGGGCGCAAGGTGCTTTTTGGGCGTAAATTCTTGCGTGTTGCCGAATTTAAGCCTTTGCGATGAAGTGGTGCTTGGAGCTGGCGCGGTAATGACAAAGAGCATAAAACAAAAGGGCGTTTTTGTGGGCGTTCCTGCCAAAAAACTTGATAAAA
>OQVS01000218.1_pt1 | contig 35735 bp, 28 predicted proteins | sample 1691601 | NCBI WGS metagenome assembly OQVS01 (sample SAMN03418268, study PRJEB22391) | human gut metagenome | biome: human-gut; feature: organic feature; material: feces | host: Homo sapiens | place: Tanzania | collected 2013-01 | reverse complement strand
AGGGCCATTAAGTCGGACAGAGCAAAAGTCGTTATGACCGCAGGCTGTATTTCGAATACTCATACTAAAACAGCCGTCTTTCTGTTGGAGAAGGCGGCTGTTTGGATATTTAGATTAATTTTGTAATATGACATTGCTGGGTAATGGTTTGAGGCGTTAGCTTGCTGATGCTATCCATCAGGCTGTAGTGGAAGCTGCCGGGGCCTTGGGATAGATATATATCCTGGATATTTTCTCCAGCAATACCAAGAAGCAGACAGGATAATATGGCGGCTAGGGTATTATTGGGGGACTGGGAGCTTATGCCATGAACACCGGCGAGACAAGCTCCTGCCAGTACATTGTTCATACAGCCTGTACCGGTAATGGCTGCCAAGGCATTGCTGCCGTTGGCAATAATATAAGCCTCCTCAGAGGACACCACCAAATCTATAGGGCCAGTTGCCAAAAGAACTGTATGATACTCCTTACCCTGCTTTTGGAAAATCTTGGCATATTCCAGAGCATTTTTCTTAGTAACCATTTCCTTTTGCCCAGCCTCTATGCCCATACCGGGAGTGGTAGGCAGGCCCAGCAGGGTTCTAAGCTCAGAAATATTCCCCTTGATAATATCAGGAACAGCAATCTGCAGCAGCTCTTTGGCATATTTTTGACGAAGCTGGCTGCAGGATAGGCCCACTAAATCAAGGACAAAGGGAATACCCTTATCTTTGGCAGTATCCGCAGAGATTTTCATAGAAGCCATACGGGCATCAGTTATATTCCCTAGATTGAGAGCCAAGCCTTTGGCTATGGCAGTAATTTCTGCCACTTCCTCTGGATGTTCCGCCATAATAGGCCTTGCTCCTATAGCCAAAAGAATATTGGCGCAGTCGTTGATGGAAATAGGATTGGTAATACAGTGAATCAGGGGAGCTTCCTGCTGAATATAGGTCAGAATTGGCTCCAGCTGAGATAGCAGCTTAGCCTTGGTGGGCTGGCAGATTTTATTTGCGAGATTTTCCATAGACAGCAGCTCCTAACTTCTGTTGAATATTTTGCAGAGAACCATTTCTTTTCATAACACTAAGCAGGACAAAGGCAATGGAGCCGCCAATAAGGGTGCCGGCAATAAAGGATGGCACATAGAACATCCAGGTTAGACCACTGCGTCCCCAGAGCAAAGCCATAACAGGATAAGAAATAATGGCGCCGATAATACCTGTACCAATTACCTCGCCCAGACAGGCAAAAATCAATCTTCCCTTAGAGGCTCTGTAAAGCAGGCCTGACAGAGTGGCACCGAAAATCGCACCGGTAAGAGCCAAAGGTGGAATACCCATAATGGTCATGCGGATAATACCAATCAGCAGGGCACAGATAAAGGCCTCCAAAGGCCCCAGCAGTACAGCACAGGTTATGTTAATCAGATGAGCCATAGGACACATTCCCTCCACCCGAAGGATAGGGGAGATAACAACTCCCAGGGCGATCATCATACCCATAAATACTAACCGCAATAGCTTTGTGTGTGAATTCATCAAATTACATTCCTTTCAACTAAAATTACAATCCCGCCTACTATAGAAAGGGGGACATTACACATCTCATCATATAACATATAGAACATATATCATCTTTTGTCAAGCCCAGAGCGCAAAGTGAATTATATAGCGTATACATGTTCACAAGGAAAGAACATGAGAAAAACCGGAAAATATTTGCAAAAAAACTTGACTTTAAGGTGGATTTTTTATAAAATATTTTAAGTGAGCCGTGTACAGCCGCTTCCATTAGCCCCGGAGGCAATGACATAGCTTGCGAATAATTCCAAATTTTTACAAATAATCTAGGGAGGGATATATCGCATGAAGACAACGTTTATGGCTAATGCTCAGAATGTAGAGCGTAAGTGGTATGTTGTAGACGCTGAAGGTCAGACTGTAGGTAGATTGGCCGCTGAAGTTGCAAAAGTTCTTCGCGGTAAACATAAACCAACCTTTACTCCGCATGTTGATACTGGCGATTTCGTTATCGTAATCAATGCAGAGAAGGCTGTATTCACTGGTAAGAAATTGATTGACAAGACTTATTTCCGTCATTCCGGCTATAATGGTGGTACCACCTTTACTCCAGCTGGTCAGATGATGGAGAAGTTCCCAACTCGCGTTATTGAGCATGCTGTTCGCGGTATGCTGCCAAAGAACCGTCTTGGTGAGCAGATGTATAGAAAGTTGAATGTATATGCAGGTTCTGAGCATCCACATGCTGCACAGCAGCCAGAGGAGCTCAAGCTCAGCATTCGCTAATACTTGGTAAGGAGGAACATAAAAAATGGCATTAGTTAGCTACTACGGTACTGGCCGCAGAAAGTCTTCCGTTGCTAGAGTTCGTCTGGTTCCAGGTGAAGGCAAGGTGACTATCAATGGTCGCGCAATGGATGAGTATTTCGGCCTCAAGACTCTTGAGCTGATCGTTAGACAGCCTCTGGAGCTTACTGAGACTGTTGACAAGTATGATGTAATCGCAGATGTAAAGGGTGGCGGCGCTTCCGGTCAGGCTGGCGCTATCCGTCATGGTATCACCCGTGCACTGATGGTTCTGGATGGTGAGCTGCGTCCTGCTCTGAAGAAGGCTGGTTTCGTAACTCGTGATCCTCGTGAGAAGGAGCGTCGTAAGTACGGCTTGAAGAAAGCTCGTAAGGCGTCTCAGTTCTCCAAGCGTTAATTTTTATATTATTGCTTGTAATTCCCTGCAGGGTGTCCTGCAGGGAATTTTTTCGCCTATATTTGAAATCTTTCGTACAAAAAAATGGATAAAAATTCCTAAATAAATTGAAAATTTTTCCAAAGCAAAAGAGGATTTTTGCTTTGGATGTAGAAATATAGTGTATACAAGGAATATGTCCTGAAAGTCATCTATGTAGATGGCAGGGGCTAAGTTCATAATTAATATTAGGATATAGCTAATTGTTTTTGGGGAAGATAAACAATGTGAATTCTGGAAGGAAAGACTATATTCTATGGGAAATTTAAGGAGATGAACACAGTGAAGGGTAGAAGTTTTAGGATGCTGCTATTGGCATTAGCAACTGTATTTATGGTTGCTGGCTGTGGCGGTGACAACAGTGACAAGGTGTCCAATCCAGATGGGGCGGTAGCCTTTGCAATTCATGAGCAGCCAGATGGTATTCCAGAGAAGCTGTTGAATGGTGTAAAGGCCAAATCAGAGTCAGCTGGCTGGCAGTTTATTAGTGAGATTGCTGGAGGCAATGCCAATCTTCAGCTGGATCAGGTAAACAAGATGGTGGATGACAAGGTGGCAGCCATTGTGGTGATTGCTCAGAATGGTGACAGTATTGTGCCAGCTGTAAAGCGGGCCAATGAGGCGGGCATTCCTGTTATTGCCACCAACCGCGATATTAATGGCGGTGCTTTCACTAATGTAGTAAATAATGAGCGTCAGGCAGGGGAGCTGCAGGCTGATTATATGGCTGCCCATCTGCCACAGAATGCCAAGGTGGTTTATATCAAGGGGGATATGACCGTCACCGCAGGTGTAGATAGATATGAGGGCTTTAAGGAAACACTCAAAGCCAAGCGTCCTGATGTGGAAATTGTAGCCTCCAATAGTACCGGAGATTGGTCAGAGGCTCAGGGCATTAGAGAAATGTCCCTGTGGCTGGGAATGTATCCTCAGATTGATGGCGTTGCTGCTGCCAATGACAATATGGCCATGGGAGCTATTAAGGCTATGAAGGCAGCAGGCCGGTTCAATGACGCCGTTATTGTCTGTGGTGTAGATAGTACCGACGATGCTTTGGCTTCCATTGCCGCTGGGGAAATGAAGCTGAGTGTTAAGCAGGATGCCGACAAGATTGTAGAAACCATTATGGGGCTTTTGCAGCAGATAAAGCAGGGCCAGTCTCCAGAAAAGGGAAATGTGCTGGTGCCAATGATTGCCATTACCAAGGATAACTTGGCTCAGTACAAATAAGCAGGAGGAGCTAACATGAAAAATATTAGTGTAAAAACAAAAATCGTAGCTCTGGCTGCTATTATGCTGGTAATTACCTGTTTGGTAGCAGCAGCAGGGCTGTATTCCAATAATAAATCCAAGCAGGCTGTAGATACTATGTACAATTCCAATATGATGGCTACCCAGTATCTCACCCATGCAGATTCACAGCTGGCTACCGCAAATAAGAATATAGACTCTATTCTTCAGCAGAACTATACAGTGGAGAATAGAAATGTTCTATTAGACGATTTGAGTGACAGAATTGGCAAGATTGCCAAGGATATTGCCGAGGTAAAAAATGTAACCACTACCGAAAAGAGTCTTAAGATTATTGAAGGTCTGGAGGGGAAGCTGGCTGAGGCCACGAGCGCCATTCAGGCTGCCAAGAAGCTGGGTACCACTCCAGAGGATAAGCAGAAAATGTATGCTTCCCTGCAGATTGTAGACAGCATTGCCGGGGATCTGGCTACTCTCACCCCAGAGAATGTTTTGCAGGGCAAGCTTTTGTTTCAGGAAAGCAATGAAGCATATAATTTTGCCCTGATTGCCTTTGCCGTAATCATAATTCTAGGTTTGGTAATTGGTATTTCTGCAGCCTATATTATTGCCAAAGGCATTGCCGATCCACTGCGTGATTCCGTAGAGCTTTTGGATGCAGTAGCTGATGGTGATCTGACCAGGGAGGTAGTACCAGAGCTTCTGGATAGACAGGATGAGGTTGGCACTATGGGCCAGGCTCTTAACAGAATGCAGCAGTCTCTCCGTGAGGTATTGGGCACTGTTAGCCAGGAGGCAGATAATAGTGCCCAGATGGCTGATGAGGTCTTTGAACTGGTAAGTGCATTGAACAGCAACGCTCAGGATATGTCTGCTGTTACTGAGGAAATGGCAGCCAGCATGGAAGAAACTGCCGCTTCTACCACCAATATTCAGGATTTGAGTCATGGGATTCGCTCTCAGGTTGAGACTGAGGCTGACGAAGCCGCCAAGGGTGCAGAATATAGCAAGACTGTATTTAATCGTGCTGATGTTCTACACAAAGATATGGAGGCTTCCAAAACTGAGGCTCAGAAGGTATATAGCGAAACAAAAGGCTCTCTGGAGAAGGCTATTGAGGCTGCCAAGGTGGCAGATAATATTGCAGAGTTGACTCAGGGAATTACTGATATTGCCGAGCAGACCAATCTGCTGGCTCTTAATGCAGCCATTGAGGCAGCTAGAGCTGGTGAGCATGGCCGCGGCTTTGCTGTAGTAGCTGACGAGGTTCGCAAGCTGGCAGAGCAGTCTCAATCAACGGCTGGGGAGATTCAGAATCTCACTGGCAGAGTTACCGGAGCGGTACAGAATCTGTCCCGCAGCTCCTTTGATTTGTTGAAGTTCATGGAAGAAAATGTACATCGCAACTATGAAAAGATGACCAAGACTGCCGAACAGTATCGGGAGGATGCGGAGTATTTCAGCGAATTTGCTGGCAAGAGCAATGATTCCTCCAAGTCTATAGCGGAATCTATTCAGACCATGTCCAACAGCATGGAGGAAATTACCAAGGCTACCAATGAAGGAGCCATTGGCAACAACAGCGTAGCAGAGCAGGTTGTATCTGTAGCCGAGAAGGCCAACAGCATCCTGACCAAGGTAAATGTGTCCAAGGATGGTGCAGATAAGCTGAAGCAGCAGCTGTCCAGATTCAAAATTTAATTAACTGGTATTTGAGGGCCATAGCAGTATTATCTACAATGCTGTTATGGCCTTTTTGTTGGGAGAATTTGACATTTCAACTTTTTGTTGACAAAAATTCTCATTGGGGTAAAATTATATAGGAAGTTTTGTAGAAAATTGGAGGCTTTTTAATGACAAAAATTAATATATTCTCCGGCTTTTTGGGAGCTGGTAAAACAACATTAATTCAGAAGCTGATTGAGGATGGCTTCAAGGATAAAATTGCTTTGATTGAAAATGAATTTGGCGAAATTGCCATTGACGGCGGCTTTATGAAGGAAGCCGGGGTAGAAATCAAAGAATTAAACTCTGGCTGTATTTGCTGTTCTTTGGTAGGGGATTTTGAGCAGTCCCTGAAGCAGGTTATGGATACCTACCATCCAGAGCGGATTATTATTGAGCCATCTGGCGTAGGCAAGCTGTCTGATGTGAAGAAGGCTGTAGCCACTGTTCTTAGCGATGATGTAGTTATGGATGGCTGTATTGCTGTTGTTCATGCCAAGAAATGCAAGATGTATGCCCGTAATTATGGTGAATTCTTTATTGACCAGATTGCCCATGCAGATTGTGTAGTGCTTAGCCGCAGTCAGGATGTAACTGAGAAGAAGCTGGCGGAAACTATGGAGATTATCCGCAAGTACAATGAGAAGGCTCCAGTAGTAACAACTCCTTGGGAGGAAATCAGCGGTGAGCAGATACTGGGAGCTTTGGCTAATAGCCCATTGCTTTCAGTAGAGGATGTGGAGGAACATCATGACCATGAGCATCATCATGACCATGAGTGCTGTGACCATGACCACGAGCATCATCATGACCATGAGTGCTGTGACCACGACCACGAGCATCACCACCATGATCATGACCATGAACACCATCATCATGAGGATGAGTGCCATGATCCAAATTGCAGTTGTCATGACCACCACCATGATCATGATCATCATCACCATCATGCTGATGATGTATTTGGCAGCTGGGGCATGGAAACTACCCACAAATTCACAGCAGAGGAATTGAAGGAGATTCTGGCTCAGCTGGTAAATGCAGATGAATACGGTGTTGTGCTCCGGGCCAAGGGCATTGTGAAGTCTGTTAATGATGGGGAATGGCTCCATTTCAATTATGTACCTGGCGAAAGCAGTGTAGCTACTGGTGCAGCTGATTATACTGGCCGTTTCTGCGTAATTGGCAGCAAGCTGCAGGAGCATAGTCTGCAGGAGCTGTTTTTGGGAGAGTAAGATATGAGCGATAAGCAAAATGTACCTGTATACTACTTTATGGGCTTGCTGGAAAGCGGCAAAACCAGTGTAATTATTGACTTCCTTCAGAATAACCAGTTTGGCAAGGCAGAATGCAATTTGATTATTCTAGGTGAGGAAGGCGAGGAAGAAATTGATGAGGAGCTTCTGGAGCAGAGCCACGCCAAGATTGTTACAGTTGAGGATGTGGAAGAGCTGACAACGGAGTTTTATCAGGAGCTTCAGGACAAATATCATCCTAGCAGTATTCTCTTTGAGGCCAATGGTATGTGGAATGCCGGGGATTATATGAATATCCCTTTGCCAAAGGAATGGTTTGATTTCCAGAATATTGGCATGGTCAATGCAGAAACCTTTGAGGTATATCAGAAGAACATGAAGGACAAATTTGTGGATTTGTTCCGCTACTGTGAGCTGATTATTTTCAATCGCTGTGACCACAATACCCGCCAGCAGGATATCCGCCGTAATGTACGGGTGGTAAACCGTCGGGCCAATGTTATTTTTGAGTCTGAATTGCCTGATTTTGTGGAGGAGGAGCCAGAGCTGCCATTTGACGTATCCAAGGATATGATTGATTTGGATTTTGATGATTATGGTGCTTGGTATGTGGATTTGCAGGATCATCCAGAGAATTATGACAAGAAAAAGATGGTTTTTGATGGATATATTTGTTCTGCTGAAAAAAACCGCAAGGTACATTATGGCGTAGGCAGAGTAGGTATGGCCTGCTGTGCCGAGGATATGATGTTCCTGGGAATTACCGGCAGCGGAGCAGCCTTCCATCAGCTGAATGCCAAGGAAAATCAGCGGAAATGGGGCCAGATAACCGGCACTGTTCACTGCAAGCAGGATGCCAATGGCGAGGTGGTAAACCTTTCCTTCAAGGTGGAGGATTTCAAGGAAAAGGCCAAGCCAGAGGATACAGTAGTATATTTCAATTAAGAGCAGAATAGGAAATGGGAACTGTATTGGGAAACTGATATGGTTCCTATTTTTAGTATATTCTTTGGAGGCAAATATGCCATTAAAGGAAAAGATTATTGAAAAAGTAGAAAATGAGGCTGGGGAGTGGCCTTATCTTCAGGAATTACCCCAGGAGCTTCATACCATGAAATTCCAGCGGCTGTATCAGGAAAATGATGATATGTACGAATTGTTTTCCTATAGCAATGAGGAACGGCATTTGGGGATTTGTGCTTATTTTCATCAGGAAACTGAGGAATACAAGGTGCGGGTATGGATAGGCCTAACGGAGTTTTGCCTTATGGAGTTTATTACCGCCAGCTTTGAAGTATTTGAGCAGCATCTAAGGCATTATCTGGAAGGGGCTATCCATGATTTGGTGGTTTACAATCCAGATAATATGAGCTATGTCACCAAGGAAATGGAGATTACAGCTTGGGATTATACCAATATATTGCCAGAAACACTGGAGGGATTTCAGTTGTTTATCAAGCCCTCTGCGCCAGTAAGGGTGCTGAATGGTTCCTATATTGTTTTTGACTATACGGATTTTGCCATTGAAAGCAATTTTATTATCTACTACAACGAATTTCGCTGTGAGTTTTTTGGTGAGGCCAGAATCAGGAATATTCCAGAGATGAATTATATTTTTGATTCTCCCGATATACCCCATTTAGAAGAAAAGCTTCACCAGCATTTAATTCCCAGATTGCAGGAAATCCGCCAGCGAGCTGAGAATGAAGATTGATACCAAAACAAGTATACAGAAAACTTTGCAAAAAAAGAGGATTTTTTTACAAAGTGTAGAATGAAGTATGTAGGAGAATGTAATTATTTGTTGAACAACCAAATAATTTGCAGATAGATGTTTTTCAGTAGCAAAGGAGTTGATAAATTATGACCAAGGAAAATGCAATTAAGTACGGGGAAATTATTTCCAAGTGCTGGGAGGACGAGGTTTATAGGGAAGAATTTATTAGGGATCCTGAATCAGTAATGCTGGAAAAGGGTATTGAACTGGAAGAGGGGATTACCTACAAGGTTATTCAGGCCCCAAAATTGGTAGAATATTTTGTTCTGCCTTATGACAATGTAAGGGAGCCTATGCAGAATTTTGCTAAATTTTTGCTAAACAAAGCTGAGCAGAGCGATAAGATTGTGCCAGAGGGTTTCGAATACCGCATTATTCAGAATACTGAGGATGTACATTATTTGATTCTGCCAGCGTCTCCCAAAACTTTAACGGCTGCTGAATTGGCTCAGATTTCCGGAGCAGATTCAGCTGTTACAGCTACTAATGTGGTAGCCCAAGCTGAAGCGGCCGTACAGGTAGTTGCTGCAGTAGAGGTAGTAGCGGCAGAGGCCACTGTTGCTGCTACCTCTACGGTAGCAGGAGCAGAAGTAGCTGTTTTGGTGGCTGTTGTTTTAATCTAACAAGCTATGGAGATATTCGATTAAATTCGTTGGGAGTATACAGATAAGGAGGAGCTTTTATGATTGATGTGTGCTTGGTAGAAGTACCCTATTCTTCTTTTGCTTCTCCTGTATTTTCCCTTAGCCTGTTGAAAGGCGCCCTGCATGGCTCCAGTCTTGCAAGCCAGGTAGTTTATGGCAATATGTTATTTTGCCGCAAGGTAGGATTGGATCATTATCTATATGGTTTATCTATGACGCCCCAGGAGCTTATGTTTGGGGATATGGTTTTTGCAGCTTATGCTCACGGAAAGTCACTAAACAAATCCCAGCTTATCTCATTGCTGCAGCAGCAGGGATATGGAGAGCGAGGCGCTAGGGCAATTTATGAAGAGATAGAGTATCAAGCCGGCCAGGTTGCCACCTTTATTCAGGAATTGGGAGAAATGATTCTGTCGAAACATCCTAAAATTGTGGCTATGGCTAATATGTTTTTTCAGACCAATGCCTGTTTGGCTTTGGCAAGGTATTTGAAAGAAAAAAGGCCGGAGCTTTGGCTTGTGCTGGGAGGAGCTAATTGTATTGGCTCTGCTGGCTGGGCCTTGGTAAGGGATTTTCCTCAGCTGGATGTGGTTTTTTCCGGAGAGGCAGATAGCTGTTTTGCCAAGCTTTGCCATGAACTAATAAATCAAGGAATAACTGGCCAGCTGCCCTATGGCGCCTTGACTAGAGAAATGGCTTTGCCAGCCAATCTGGCATATGATGCCTATCCTGTGGCCCAAACCGCCAATATGGATACAATACCCTATCCAGACTATGATGATTACTTTGCTGCCCTAGAAGAATATGGCTATGGGCAGGAAGTTCATATGACTTTATTTACGGAATTTTCCCGAGGGTGTTGGTGGAATGCTGTTAAGGGGTGTACTTTTTGTGGTTTAAATCCCTTGAATAATGGCTATAGAACCAAATCCACAGAACGAATTTTGGCAGAACTGGACTATCTTAGCCATCGCTATCAATTTAAGAGATTTCAGCTAACAGATAATATTTTAGGCAAAGAGCATTTAGAGCAGTTGCTGCCCTTGTTAGCAAAGGAAGAAAAGGGCTATGTATTCTTTGGCGAAATCAAATCAAATATTAATCGTCAACAGCTTAAGCTGCTGAGGCAGGCGGGATTTTATTTTGTTCAGCCAGGTATCGAAAGTCTGCAGGATGATTTGCTATCCCTAATGAACAAAGGCAATCGAGGCATCCGACATGTGGAGTTGTTGAAGAATGCCAAAGAAGCAGGCGTGGGCTTGATTTGGCATCTTCTCCACGGCTTTCCCGGTGAAACAGCAGCTTCCTATAAGGAAACAGCGAAAATTATCAAAAAAATAGGCCATCTATTGCCACCTCAGCAGTGTTCCCCCTTGATGTTTGTCCGCTATAGTTATTATTGGCAGAATCCTGAAAAATATAATCTGCAGCTGGTGCCGGCCCCTGGTTATGCTGTGGCCTTTCCTGAACATCATGGTTATATAAGAGATGCTGCCTTTATGTTTCATCATCAGGCAGGGGAAAGCAATAGTGATTATGTCGTGGCACAGAAAAAAATAGCTCCCGTGATTAAGGAGTTAGCAGAGAGTGTGGCCCAGTGGCACCAAGACTGTATTGATAGGAGGCCGCAGCGTTTTGAATATACCTTGCAGGATAATGTTCTGGAACTTTTGGATTTGAGACAGGTAGCAAAGCATTTCATTCAGAAGCTAGTTGGGATAAAGAAGGATATATGCTTGGCTGCAGACAGGGTTATTACCAGAGCTAAACTTTTGGAGGATGTGGGTGAAAGCAGTGACAGAGAGGCAGTGGTCAGGGCCTTGGAAGAACTAATAGAGGACAATGTGATTCTGGCTATGGGACAGGAATTGCTGTTTTTGGCCGTGGATAGTCAGGCAACGGTTCCCCTTGATTTTGAATCCAGAGGCATTAGTTCCTACAAATCACTGTCAAGGTATATATGAGGGATGTGAGATGAATGGCAGAACAAAGGGATGTAGTATTGGTTTATCTACCTATGGCATGGGTTAATTTTCCTGCTATGGCCTTGAGTCTATTTAAGGCATTGTTGAAGAATCAAGGTATAAGTTCAGTAGTGGACTATGCCAATATGCATTTTTATCAGCAGATAGGCAAAGAAAAATACACCAGTATTACTGGTTCTCATTATGCTACCATGATGGGAGAGTGTGTTTTTCAGCCAGCGGCCTTTCCCGATAAATCCATAGATTGGGATGATTATTATCAATATATTTTAGCTAATCCCCCTATTGCTGAAAGCAGATATCTCCACAAAGAAGAATTGCTGGAATGTCAGCAGGAAGCTATAAATTTTATTGAGGATACAGCAGAGAGGATAATGTCTTTCAGCCCCAAAATTGTAGCTATAGGCAACATGTTTCAGCAAAATAATGCCCTGTTTGCTTTGGTTAAGGCTTTGCGCCGCCGTTCTTCAGAATTAGTAATTCTTGTAGGAGGCTGCAATTGCTATGATACAGCTGGCAGAGCACTGATAAAATCCTTCCAGGAAATCGATTATATCTTTCAGGGAGAAGCAGATGAAATTATGGCAGATTTTTGTCAGTCTCTTTTGGGGGGAGAAAGACCTCATGGCAGGCAGCTGCCCTATGGCATTATTGACAAATATAGTGATTTTGACGTGCCGGTGCATCGTTTAACCAAGGATTTGGACAAGCTTCCCTATCCTGATTATGATGATTATGTGTCTACTCAGAAGCAGCTTAATTTGGTATTTCCAGGGGATCCAGCACTGCATATAGAGGGCTCCCGAGGCTGTTGGTGGGGACAAAAGCATCAATGTACCTTTTGCGGTCTTAATGGCTGCGGTATAGTCTATCGCCAGAAATCTACCCAGCGGTTGGTGGCAGAAATGAAATATTTATTGGAACGCTATGCTATAAGATATGTGTTTTTTACGGATAGTATTCTTAGTTATCAGCATATGAAGGAATTGCCTGGAGCTATGGTAGAAGCTCAGGTCCCCTCAGCCAAATATTTTACAGAAATTAAGTCAGCAGCTGCCTTAGAGGAAATAAGGGCCTTGGCCAAGGTAGGTTTTTGCTATTTTCAGCCTGGTATTGAAAGTCTTAATGACCATGTACTAACTTTGATGCATAAGGGTTGTCGAGCTATTAAGCAAATAGAAACCATGAAGAATTATCGACGCTGCCGAGTATGGTTTACCTGGAATCTGCTTTGTGGGTTTCCTGGGGAAAAAAATGAGGATTACGAGGCTATGGTAGAAATTCTGCCTTTAATCAGCCATTTAGGAGCTCCCAAGGCTTTTTTTAACATTGCCTACCATAAAAGCAGTATTTATGAAAGAAACAGAGCCGAATACGGTTTGCAGCTGGAGCCTCTCCATACTTATCAATATGTATATTCTCTGGGACAGGATTTTATCAATGATGTGGCCTATGTATATCAGCAGGTAGATGCCGAGGCACGCTATCTTGATGAGGATGTGGCTAGACGGGGACCAGCTTACGCAAAATTAGCAGACATGGTAAGGAAGTGGGAAGAATCTGTGGTGAATCCAGATCGGCTGGATATGTCCTGCCGTCCAGATGGCACTATTGAAATTATGGATTTCCGCCCTTGCAGCACAAAAATGTTCCATACTTTGCAGGGCCTTACGGCAGAGGTTTATCGACAAACAGAGCAGGTTATAGAAGGTAGTCAATTGTTGGGCAAATTGCAGAATATGGGCTATGAGGCTGAAGATATTGCAAAGTCTATTGAGGCCTTGCAGGAAGATAGGCTGCTTTTGCAGATAGGCAGGGAGTATCTGGCCTTGGCTATAGAGGAGGAAGATTAAATGGGTGAAATACAGTATTTTTTTGGGGAAGAACAGCCTGACAAGGACTACATTCAGGAAGTAGCCCATATTAAGCGTTTACTGGAGTACTGTACCATGGTGCCGGGATTTCAGCAGCATTTCATGGAGAATCCCAAGGCAGCTTTGGCAGAAGCAGGTCTTTCCATAGACGCTCCAGAGGAAATGGCCTATCTGCTGGATGATGCTTCTGCCCAGGCTTATTTGGCTATGGCTGAAGCTAAACGGCCTTTGTCTGTAAGGCGGTATAAGGCTTTTGTTAAGGAAAAAATCCAGCAACGGGAGGAATTGCAAAAAAAGGTTTGCGTGCCTAAACATAAGGCTTTTGCAATCTGGCGGCAGCGACAGGTAAACCGCTGTTGGGGAGAATTAGGTACGCGGAATCTTTCCCTGATTCATACACCTTTGATTTTTGAGCTAAGCAAGGGCTGTTCCGTAGGCTGTCCCTTCTGCGGGGTAGCTGCAGAAAAACTGCAGAAGGTAGCTAGCTATGAGGATTGTAAGGAACTTTGGCATGGTATTCTAACCTATACCGCTGAAATACTGGGCAAGGCTGCTGCAGGCAGCGGTACCTGTTATTATGCTTGTGAGCCTTTGGATAATCCAGATTATCTTAGCTTTTCCGATGATTTTCTGCAAGCCTATGGTCAGGTGCCACAGATTACCACCGCTGCTGCTGGCCGTAATATAGAGAATACAAGAAGGATTATGGCTCATGTTTTGGGGCAAAAGAAGCATATTCATAGATTTTCTATTCTGAGTCTGGATATTCTCAAAAAGATTTTTGCCGCCTTTATCCCAGAGGAATTGATATATGTGGAGCTTTTGCCTCAGTTTCCAGAAGCACCGGCCTGTCATTTTGCCAAGACGGGGCGAGCCAGAGAATACAGCTATCAGGAAAAGGTGATGGAGGAGGAAGCAGGCACTATTTCCTGCATTTCTGGTTTTGTGGTTAATATGGCAGAGCAAACCCTTCGTTTGGTAACACCTTGTCTTTCCACCGCCAAGGAACCTACAGGAGAAAGAATCCTAGCCAAGGCTTATTTTGCTGATGTGGAGGATTTTCAGAAAAAATTTGCTACGATGCTCAAAACATATATGCCAGAGGAATTGGATAATAATCAGGTGCTCAGATTGCGGCCAACTCTGCAATTTGAATTAATCAACAAGGGCATAACCTACAGCCATAATCTACAGAAGTTTAAGCTTTCTTTGTTGGACGGAGAGGGAGAGCAGCCAGGCCTGCATCAGCAGATTTATAAGCAGTTAGTGCCAGGCACCCAGACAGGCTATGAGATAATCAGCAATCTCATGGATGTAGGCTATGCTCCAGCCAATGTTATTCGGGGGCTAAAGGAGTTTTACAATGCAGGAATTTTATTGGAAAAATACGAAATAGGTGACTGATGTGGAACACGAAAAAAAGCTAAAATTCTTTTTTGTGGCCATTATTCTGGTGGTGGTTCTGCTGACTATTTTTGGTATTATGATTAATGTTATCAGCAATCGACATATTGCCCAAAAGTTGGCAGAGGATCATGATACCCTTAAAGGGGCTTATGCAGAATATAGAGAAATCAACAGTATGGCTGACAATGTGAATATGGCAGCCTCCATGCCCTGGTCAGTAGATGTGCAAAGCCAGATAGATGGCACGGTGGCTCATATGCTGGTTAAGCACGGAGATATTGTGAAGGCGGGGGATATCCTTTGCTATGTGGAAAACAAGAATCTGGAAATCAGTGTAGCCGGAGCTGAGGCAGATATTTCCGAAGCTAAAATCAATCTGCGGAACCTGGAATTAAATGTAAATAGAAATACTCAACTGCTGGCTCAGGAGGCTGTATCTCAGGCGGAGTATGATACCTCTGTAGCCCAAAGGGACGCTATGCAGGATCATATTGCCAGTTTGGAAACAAAAAAAGCCGGTCTGCAGGAACAGCAGAACAAGCTGGTGGTTAGAGCACCTCAGGATGGGGTAGTGATTAGGATTTATACCAAGGAAGGAACCTATCTGTCACCGGGGAGAGCCATTCTACTGTTGGGGAAAACTGACAATTTACAGGTGAGATTTGGCCTTAGTCTGGAGCAGGCACAAAGGCTGCTGCATCATGGAGCCAAGGAGCTAACCATGGAAATACCTGATGAGCTTTTAAGCTATCGTATATATCCTGTAGACAAGAACTATGCCAAGGAACAGGCTCACAATGTTTTTTCCATAAAGAATTTGCGCCTGACACCGGATTTGGACAGCGGTGCTTCCAGTTATACCCTTTATGGAGAAGTGGAAAACGGGGGACAGTATTTAGAGCCTACCACATATAACAAAGTAAAGCTTTACTCTTCCGCTACCCATAAGGTTTTGTCTGTGCCTAGGGAGGCAGTGAAAAAGGCTGAGGATAACCAAGGGGATTGTGTATATCTGCTAGATGATAACAACCGTGTAATTATACGGAAGGTGGTCTGCGGTATAAAAAATGAAAATTATGTAGAAATTCTCGATGGTTTGCAGAAGGGAGACAGAGTTTTGCTTACAACCCGGAGCTTTATCCAGGAAGGGGTACAGGTAAAGCTTTCTATGGAGGACTAATAATGGATACAAAGCTGTTTCAGGAAAAATCCCTAGCTAAGCTAAAAAAGCCAGAGGAAGATGACAAATTGTTTCGGGTGGTGCCATCCTTAGGCTGGGTGGGCCTGGCCACGGTGATGATTGTTATCTTTTCCATCCTTATCTGGTCCTTCTTTGGCATTATGGCAGACAAGGTGGCAGGCTATGGCATTATTTTGGACAAGGAAGGAATCAATTCCGTTTCCACCATGGCCAGCGGCCGGATAGTACAACAAAATTATAGTCTGGGGGACAGGGTTCAGGAAGGAGATATTCTGGCCTACATAGAGCAGGGCAAGGAGGAACAACAGCTGATGTATCAGCTAGAGGTAGCCGCAGACAGCACCAGCCAGTCGGAAATGAAGCGGCAGGTGGCAGAGCTGTCATCTATGAAGAAAGGGCGGAATACGGATGGACAGCTGCGCAGTCCCTATACAGGGGTAGTGGTAAATGTCCGGGCGGATGAAGGGGATGTGGTTAGTGTTGGCACCCCTATTTATGATATTCGCCGAGATGATGCCTTTAGCAATCTTATTGCCATGGTTTATGTTTCCTCTTTTGATGGGGCCAGAATAAAGCCGGGCACTATTATGGAGTTGAATCCATATCGGGATGAGGAAGCTGAGCGGGGGGAACTTCTGGGCAAGGTAGTACGGGTGTCTCAGGTGCCTGTAGGCTCAGATAGAATAAATTACTGGACTGGCAACAAGGAATTTGCTTCCATGGTGGTGAATAAGCTGGGTGGCTCTGCCGTAGAAGTCAAAGTAGAGCTTATTGATGATGATGAATCCAAATCTGGTTATTTGTGGAATAATGTCCTAGGGGGAGATGAGGAAGTCCAGGTAGGCATGGTGTGCAGTGCCAGTGCAGTGGTAAAAAGGGAAGCCCCTGTGGTAAAGGCCTTTGCCAAGCTTTCTCAGTGGGTACGGAGTGATTGATATGAAAAAGAAAATAATCCGCACCCCATTGATGCTGCAAATGGAAGCTAGTGAATGCGGTGCGGCTGCCCTAGGCATAGTTCTAGGCTATTACGGAGGCTACAAGCCATTGGATGAATTGCGGCAGATTTGCAACATAACCCGTAATGGCAGTAATGCAGCCTATGTATTGATGGGAGCGGAAAGCCTAGGTCTGCAAGGTGCTGGTTTTACCTATAGCCCTGAGGAGCTGGTCAAGCAAAAGGCCCCCATAATTCTCCATTGGGGCTTTAATCATTTTCTGGTTTTTGAGGGCTATGATGAGGTGAAAAAACAGGTTTATCTTAATGATCCTGCTAGAGGACATCGCAAGGTAGATTGGCAGGAGTTTGAGGAAAACTACACTGGTATAGCCTTGGTCTTGCGTCCTGGAGAAAATTTTCAAAAGCAGCAGCGGCCTCCGGGAGCTTGGCGTATTTTGCTTAAGGAATTGCTGCTGGAAAAAAAGGCCCTTTATTTTGTGTTGAGTCTAGGTCTGTGTCTTTCCATTGTGAATATTTATGTTCCTATGATTACCCAGGTTTTTATGGATGATGTGCTTACCATGAAACACAGGCCCTGGCTATTTGAAATCATGCTGGGCATGGCAATTGCTTGGTTTTTGCAAATGATTTTGCATTTCTTCCGCAGCTGGTGTCTGCTTAGGTGGCAAGGATCCTTGGCCCTGCGTATGTGTTCCAGGTTCTTTGAGCATGTTTTGAGACTGCCCATAGATTTCTTTCAGCAGCGATTTACGGGAGATATTGTATCCAGACTTCGTCTAGGGGAGGAAATCACTACCTTTGTCACAGGCCCCTTTGCCCAGGTTGCCCTGGATTTTCTGGTAGCTATGTTGTATCTTGTGCTGTTAGTGATTTATGATCCCCTCCTTACTGCTTTTGGCGTGGTATTTACCTGTGGTAATTTGGTTTTGACTTATTTTGTTTATCAATGGCTGAAGGAACAACAGATGAGGATTCAGCTGGAAGCAGGCCGTATGAGTGGTTTGGCGGCGGTAGGTATTGCCTCTATAGAATCCTTAAAGGCTAATGGCATAGAAAATGATTTCTTTGTTAAGTGGGTTAATAAAAATGCCCGCTATCTGGATATGCTGCAGCATCAGGAATATATTGCCCAATTTGTGTCCTTTATCCCCAGTGTGCTGGCTGGTGTCAACAGTGCTCTTATTATGATGCTGGGGGGCTTTGAAATTATGGACGGGGTTATGACGGTAGGTATCTTTGTAGCCTTTCAGAATCTGATGTCCAATTTTCAGCAACCGGTGGGAAAAATTGCCGCTATGTTACAAAATATTCAGCAGACGGAAGCTCAGATTTTGAAATTAGAGGATATTAGCAGATATACCGCTTTGCCGGAGAAAAAACTAGATACCTCTATGCCTAGCCGTTTGAAAGGCCATGTAGAAATGCGTAATGTAAGCTACGCCTATGGCAGAGTAGGGAAGCCCTTGATTAAAAGATTGAATTTTGAGATTAAGCCCGGGCGCCGTTTAGCCATTGTAGGTAAATCCGGCAGTGGCAAATCTACGACAGCCAAGCTGGTTAGCGGCCTGTGCCAGCCTTGGCTGGGAGAGATATATTATGACGGTATACCTTTGGGAGAGATAAATCAGGATATTCTGGCCAATTCCATGTCGGTGGTGGAACAGAATCCTGTATTGTTGGAGGGCACTGTAGCAGAAAATATCTCCCTCTTTGATGCAAATATCAGTCGGCAGGAGATTATACAGGCTGCTAAGGACGCCTGTATTCACGAGGAAATTGCTACGTTGCGAGGTGGCTATGATTTTATGGTAGCAGAGGGAGGAGCTAATTTTAGTGGCGGACAGCGCCAGCGTTTGGAAATTGCCAGAGCCTTGGCCACCAATCCCAGCTTTTTGGTCTTTGATGAAGCTACAGCGGAATTAGATGCGGTTACAGAAAAGAAGATTATGGATAATATTCGTCGCCGGGGCTGCAGTTGTCTGATTGTGGCGCACCGCTTGTCTACCATTAGGGATTGTGATGAGATTATTGTTCTGAGTAATGGCCGGGTGGTAGAGCGAGGCAATCACGATAGTCTGATGGCCAAGGATGGACATTATAAGAAACTGCTTATGGAGCAATAGGAGGTGGCAGAATGCAGGAAATGCTCAAGCCTGGCCAATGGTACTGGGTGCCTGGAGGTGAGGATAGATACATTGGTATATTATCTGGACGGGCGGAATTATATATAGTCAAGAAAAAGGATGATACGGATATTTCCCGCAGTTTTTTGCTGCCTCTCTCTAAGGGACAGACTGTGCCCTGTGGTGGAGCCAGGGAGGGCATGGGCCTTTTGGTGATTGCGGTGGAGGATGTAGTTCTAGAGCAGCTATCCTATGAGGAAATGGTGGCAGGAATGTATGTTGTGGCCTTGGCAAATCCTGGGGGAGCCTATGAAAAATATGAAGCAGAGCTTCTAGCTCAGCAAAAGCTCTACGCTCAGCGACTGTCTCACAAGCAGGTTAGACGGAAGGCCCTGCGCCGCAGTGCCTACAACGGTCTGTTGCAGACACTTCTCAGTAGTTGGGATGACTGTGTAGATACAGATATTGCCGGAGAAAGGCCTGTGATTACAGCACTGAAATTTGTGGCACAGCATATGGGCATCAAGAGGCAGAGGATAGTTGCCTATCAGGAACGTTTTAAAAAAGACGATGATGATAGAAAAATCATAGATTATATTTTGAATAACACGGAATTGTTCGGCCGTCGGGTGACTCTAGAGCCAGATTGGGAAAAGTCTGATCAGGGCACTTTGCTGGTTTTTATGGATGGTGTTCCTATGGCCTGTCTGCCAGTAAGTCCTGAAGCCTATGAAATATATGATATTAATCAGGGTAGGCGCTACAATGTAACGGCGGAAATCGCCAGCCACATAGGGGAGGAGGCCTATTGCTTTTTCCGTCAGATGCCGGATAATGTGGATTCTCTATGGCAATGGTTCCGGTGGGCAGCTGGTATCTGCTGGGCACAGGACTATGAAATTTTGGCATTTTGCTGTATTTTGCTTGGCCTGCTGCCCCTGGCTACCCCATTGATTACCCAGACTGTATTCAATGATATTATTCCCTCCTATGATCGTCAGGCCTTGGTAATGGTTATTCAGGTTATGCTGGTAACAGCTATGGCTGCCAGCGTGATTACCCTTATGCGGAGTATTTGCCTAATTAGGATGAAATATCACATTCGCTGGGCGGCAGAGCCGGCTCTTTGGATTAAGCTGCTGGGACTGCCTATAGATTTCTTTCGTCAATACAATGTAGGTGTGCTGACCGCAAGGATGCAGGGCATAGCCAATATATCTGCCAAATTTTCCAGCGTTATTACCAACGGTATTCTAAATGGCATTTTCGGTGTCTTGAATGTTGTGCTTATGTTTTGGTACAGCCCTAAGCTGGCTCTTTTAAGCTGTTTTATTTGGCTGGTTTTTGGCTTGCTTTCTTTTGGGCTTTCCTACTGGCTGCGAAAATATCAACGTCGGCAGGTAGTGGCAGCCACAGGGGTATCAGGTATCTTGGTGCAGATTATAGACGGACTGAATAAATTTCGCTTGGGAGGTGCTGAAACTAGAGCCTTCTATATGTGGAGCGAAAAATTTGCCCAGGAGTGGCAGTGGAAACGCAAGATTGCCTGGCTGCAGAATTTCTTGAATCTGGTGAACCTAGCCCAGCCTATGGTGTTGAATTTCTTTGTTTTTTATCTGATTATGACTATCTTTGATGATGCAGTGAAAAATAGGGAAGCTTTGATGACTCAGGCAGATTTCCTTAGCTTTTATGCAGCTATGGGTGGTTTTGGGACAGCAGCGGCGGGATTTATGAGCAGCTGCAGCAGTATTATGGATATGATGACGGATTTGGAGCTGATTCGTCCTGTATTGCAGGCTCCGGATGAAAATGGTTTTCGGAAGCCCTCTGCTGGCGAGCTTAAGGGAGAAATAGATTTAACAGATGTGTCCTTTCGTTATAAGCCAGATTTGCCTCTAGCATTGAAACAGATAAATCTTCATATTGAGCCAGGCAGTTTTGTAGCACTGGTAGGCAGCTCCGGCTGTGGTAAATCTACCTTGGTGCGTATCTTGTTGGGACTAGAACGGCCAGAACGGGGGCTGGTGCAATATGATGGACAGGATTTGAATAGTCTGGATGTGGCTTCGGTGAGACGCCAGATGGGCGTGGTTATGCAGCAAGGACGGATTATGGCAGGAAATATTCTCAGCAATATTATTGGCTCCTTGCCTCTTACCATAGATGATGCTTGGCAGGCGGCAGAAATGGTAGGTCTAGCAGAGGATATCCGCCATATGCCTATGGGGATGCACACCATAATTAGTGAAAATGGCACGAATATATCTGGGGGACAGAAACAGCGTATTCTGGTAGCCCGCTCCTTGGTAGGCAAGGCCAAAATCCTTATTTTTGATGAAGCTACCCGCTCTATGGATAATGTAACCCAGGGAATTGTTTCCCGTACCATGGAGGGATTATCTGCCACACGGATTGTTGTAGCCCATCGGCTGAGTACCATTCGCAAGGCAGATAAAATTGTAGTTCTAGACAAAGGTGCCATTGTGGCCCAAGGAACCTTTGATGAATTGCGGCAAAGCTGCCAGCTTTTTGGCGAATTAGTCCGCCGCCAGGAAATATAACGAGGTTTCCGTGGTTTTCCATGGGGCTATTGGTTTCTATGATTTTTATGCTATAATTAAATATCTAGATTTGAGAAAACACCTATTAAATAATAGAAAGGGTTTTGTATTTGAGTATTTTGAATGTTGAGCATATGTCTCATGGTTTTGGTGGGCGGACTATTTTTGAGGATGCTTCTTTTCGGCTGCTAAAGGGAGAGCATATTGCTTTGATTGGTGCCAATGGTGAGGGCAAATCCACCTTTTTGTCCATTATTACTGGGCAGATGACACCAGACGAGGGCAAGGTAGAATGGGCCAAGCGAGTAACCACTGGCTATCTGGATCAGCATGCTGTTCTTAAGCCTGGCATGACCATTCGTGATGTGCTGAAAACAGCCTTTGATGAAATGTACAAGCTGGAGCAGGAAATGCTGGCGGCCTATGATAAAATGGCTGAGGCTACCCCAGAGGAAATGGACAAAATGATGGCTGATGTGGGGGATATTCAGGATATTCTGGAGGCCCACAGCTTCTACACCTTGGATAGCAAAATCGAGGAGGTAGCCGGGGGACTGGGCCTGCGGGATATTGGTCTGGACAAGCCGGTAGATGCCCTTTCTGGCGGACAGCGCACCAAGGTCCTGTTGACCAAGCTGCTGCTGCAGAGTCCGGATATATTGATTTTGGACGAGCCAACAAACTTCTTGGATGTGGAGCATATTGAATGGCTGAAAACCTATTTGCAGGGTTATGAAAATGCATTTATTCTGGTATCCCATGATGTGCCTTTCCTGAATGCTGTTACCAATGTTATCTACCATGTGGAAAACGCTACCCTGACCAGATATACAGGCAGCTATGAGAAATTCCAGGAAATGTACGCTATCAAGCGCCGTCAGGAGGATGCAGCTTATGAGCGGCAGCAGGCGGAGATTGCCAAGGAGAAGGACTTTATCCAGCGGAACAAGGCCAGAGTTGCCACCAGAGGCATGGCTAATTCCCGTCAGAAGCGTTTGGATAAAATGGAGCTGTTGGAAAAGCGCACGGAAAAGCCAAAACCTCATTTCAATTTCCAGATGGATAGAACCCCTAGCCGTTTCGTAATTGAAGCCAAGCGGTTGGTACTGGGCTATGATACTCCTTTGACCAATCCTGTGGACATCCAGCTGGAGCGGGGCAAAAAGGTGGCTCTCCGTGGTGTGAACGGCTTGGGTAAAACCACTTTGCTGAAAACCCTGTTAGGTCAGATAAAGCCTATAGCCGGCCATATAGAGCTGGGGGAATTTGTTTCTCCGGGATATTTTGAGCAGGAATCAAACCGTGGCAATGATAATACCGCTATTGAGGAAATCTGGCAGGAATATCCTGGCATGACTGAATTTGAAGTGCGCTCTGCCTTAGCGGCCTGTGGTCTTACCAATGAGCATATTACCAGCAAAATGATGGTATTGTCCGGTGGCGAAGCAGCCAAGGTAAGACTTTGCAAGATTATGCAGAAGCCAGTGAACCTGTTGGTACTGGACGAGCCTACCAATCATCTGGATGTAGAGGCCAAGGCAGAGTTGAAGCGAGCCTTGAAGGAATACAAAGGCTCAATTCTGTTGGTATCCCATGAACCAGACTTCTATGAGGACTGGGTAGACAGTATTTGGAATATCGAAGGCTGGACAACCAAGATTATCTAAAATAATCAGGTGTTGTTGTTGGCAACATCTAAAATAAAAAGCTATCCCTGTGGTGATAATAGAAATGTCATCACTTGGGGATAGCTATTTTTTTGTAAATTGAGATTAATATTGAGATTCATTATTAACAATAAAAGGTATTGATAATCAAACTCATTATAGAATTAGTCTTAAATATAGCAGTTGTTGTAGTTAGTTAGGGAAAGTATACAAAATACTTATAAAATTAAGTTTTTGATGATTTTACAAGTATTTTATAATGTAGTAAAATGTGGGTTGTAGTTGGAAACCCAAGAGTTATTATTAGGAGGAATTGTTATGTTTCAGAAGACAGATTTTTGGATTGGCTTAGCTGTAGGTGCTGTTGCCGGCGTATTTGGCTATCGTTTCATGCAGGAGCGTGAGCAGCAGATGAATGCTATCCAGGCAGCTCCAGCAGGTCAGGTTCCATTGGCTGAGCTTCAGCGTCAGAAGGAAGAGCTGGAAGATTTGATTGCAGCTCAGGAAGCAGCTAAGGCTGAGTAATTCCAAGCAGGGAGGGGGCTGTTCTTTGATAGAGCAGTCCCTTTTTGACATCAGGTTATAAAGGGCGTGAAAAAATGGGAATCATGGATTTTGTGAATATCCCTAAAACTAAAATAGATATGTTCATCCGTACCGTAGAGGTAGCTTCTTATCTCCCTGGGCGGGTGCGTTTATACAGCAAGCAGCTGGTAGGCAATCCTGCCAACTGTCGCAAGGTCAAGGATTATCTGAGAAGCTACAAGGAGCTTAGCGAAGTAGAGGCAAATGAAGTAACTGGCTCCATTCTGATAAAATACACCCCTCAGCTTCTTCATACCAACAAGGAGCTGACCAAGGTAGAAGAATATATCAAAACCCATGTAAGGAGGTAATGTTATGTCGTTTGTTTCCGGAATTATGATGGGAGCCTCCATAGGCACAACCATTCATGATATGATTGCTGGTAAAAAGGCAAGGGGAGGCTTTGGCGGTCAGGCTAATTATGCTGTTGGCAGACAAAATGCGCCTGTAGAATGGAAGCCAGCTTCTGTGCCAGAATTTGCTCTGGTCAGCAGTCTGGCTGGCCGTCGCCGCTATCGTATGGCGGCTCTGGTGGATAATTGCCCCTTGGCAAAGCTTTTGGAGCAGCAGCTGGCTCGCTTGGAAATCGTCCTGGAGGTAAAGGCCAATCCCACTACTGGCAGTTTGCTGATAGAGTTTTATCCATCTGAGGAAAATGAGGTTGCCATGAATAATTTCATGGAAAAGCTCCGTCAGCGCCTGGTTGTGGTGGAGGCAGAGGACAATCCTACCTTTAAGGAGCCTACCTCCTATGCTAAAAGCTGGAGTTCAACAGGTTCCTTCCTAAATAAGCAGGTACGCAGCATTACCGGCAATAGCTTTGATATTTCCGCTTTGATTTCTCTGGTCTTTTTGATTAGAGGTATCAGAAAATGCCTGATTCTGGGCCAGCGTCCAACAGGCCCATCCATGATTTGGTGGGCATTGCATCTAATGAAGGGATGGCGAGGATGATGAAATCCTTTAACAGCTGTCGAGTACCATTGCAGGCTCGTCTTTCTGTACAGGAAGGGCGTATGCTGGGAGCAAGGCTTCGTGCCCTGTCCTCTGTGGTATCTGTGGCAGTAAATAATAATTTTGTTACCATCTGGTATCGTGGCCCTCTGCCTGCTATGCAGATACAGAGCATGGTAAAATCAGCCTGCAAGGCCAGCGGTACCTCTCAGGAGGAGACTATGGATATGGCTGATTATCGCCGGGAGGCCATTATTTCTGTAGGCAGCTTTGCGGCCATGCAGATTCTCAAAAAGGTATCTCCGGCAGCCTTTGTCAGCTGTAAGGTCCTGCGGAGTCTGATGATACTTTACATTGCCCGCAATTTCATCAAAAATGGTGTTACCGGGTTGGTAAGGGATAATCGGCCTAATGCAGATACCCTGACGGCCACTGCAGTTATTGCTTCTGTACTGGCAGGCAAGCCTGAATCCAGCCTGAGCCTGCTGGCTCTTTCCAATGGTGCAGAAATGCTTACCAGCTATGCCGCCGAAAAGGCTAGAAGCAATATTTCCGGCCTTTTGGATTTGAATCAGCCTTATGTATGGCTGGTGGAAAATGGCGTAGAGCGTAAAGTTCCTGTCCAGGAGCTGAAGGTGGGAGATATTATCGCCTCCCATACTGGTGAAAAAATCTGTATTGATGGTCGGGTACTGGAGGGAACTGCTGCCGTAAATCAGGCTTCTATTACAGGTGAGTCTGCGCCAGCCATGAAGCGGAAGGGATTGTCTGTATATGCTGGCAGTGTGGTTGAAGCTGGCGAATTACAGATTGTAGTAGAAAAGGTAGGCAAGGATACTTCCTTGGCCCATATTGTGCATTTGGTAGAGGAAGCTCAGACTCGCCGGGCGCCTGTACAGAATTTTGCGGATAGTATGGCCAATCTGCTGGTGCCTATTTCCTTCCTGGGCGCAGCCATTGTTTATGGTGCCACCAGAGATTGGCAGAGGGTGTTGAATCTTCTCTTTATTGATTTCTCCTGTGGCTTGAAGCTGTCTACCGCTACCGCCATTTCTGCTTCCATTGGTGCTGCTGCCAAGAAGGGTATTCTGGTTAAGGGGGGCAACTATATTGAAGCCCTGGCAGAAACCGATACCGTGGTTTTGGACAAAACCGGTACTATTACTGTAGGTGTGCCTCAGGTTGCCAAAATTTATACCGCCAATAATGTGGAAGAAAAGGAAATGCTGCTTTTGGCTGCTTCGGCAGAACAGCATTCTGTCCATCCTTTGGCTGTAGCTATTCACAAATATGTGAAGGAACATGAATGGACTGTGCCTCAGCACAAAACCTCTAAAACCGTGGTGGCTCGTGGCATGAGTGCTACTGTACCTGCCTTTGAGGATTATCCGGGGGGAGAGGTGCTGGTAGGCAGTGCCAAATTCATGGTGGAAAGCGGCGTTACCGGTATGGATCAGTTCCTGCTGGAGGATTTGACTATGGGTTATATCTATGTAGCCTGCAATGGTCAGCTTATGGGGGTAATTGGCATCAAGGATCCAATTCGTCCATTGATGAAAAAGACACTGAATCAGATGCGCCGTTATGGTGTGGACGAAATTGTGATGTTGACAGGAGATTCCAAAGCCGTAGCTGCCAAGGTAGCTCAGGAAATGGACATTGATTCCTATCATGCCGAGGTATTGCCAGAGGACAAAGCCAACTATGTGATGAAGCTGAAAAAGCGGGGTACTGTTATGATGGTTGGCGATGGCATCAATGATGCACCAGCTTTGGCCTTTGCCCATGTAGGTGTAACCTTGGGCAGTCGTCAGACGGATTTGGCGGCGGAATCCTCTGCCGTAACCATTCGCTCTGAGGATCCTAGCCGGTTAATAGAGGCACAGCAGTTGGGCCGGCGGACTATGGATTTGATTCATCAGAATTTCATGGCTACCATTACTGTAAACTCTGCTGCCATGCTTATGGGTGCTCTGGGGGTAATCACCCCTCTCTGGGCGGCAGTTATTCACAATACAGCAACCTTGGCTGTAGTATTGAATAGTGCCCGCATCCTGGCACCAGCGAAGAAAAAAATCAGAGGCTGATAAAGCCGAACAAATAAAAATACCATGAACTGTAACAAGGCCATATAGTAGGCTTGTTATCTAGTTCATGGTGTTTTTTTATGCTATAAAATTGGTTGGACTGCCTTATCAGCTATCCTGCTGAGGAGGCTGGCAGCTGTCCCTTTTTACCAGATAATGAGGCACAATGATTTTGGTGGCACTCATACCAGGATTTTCAACCATGTCAATCAGCTGAGAGCCAGCTTCCATGCCCAGCTGTCTGGAATTAACATCAATGGTGCTAAGAGCCGGGGTGGAAAGCTTGACCATAACAGAATTGTTAAAGGTTAGAATGGACAAATCCTCCGGTACTTTGATATGCAGCTCATGGCAAAGCTGCAAAGTGGCCAAAGCCACAGTATCATCAACGATTAGCAGGGCGGTAGGCCGATTATCGCTGAGCAGGAGCCGGGCCAGACTGCTGTTTTTGTCCAAAGGCATGGTGATACCACAAATCAGGTAATTGTCAGGGGTATCCAGATTGTGCTGCATCATGGAAAGGCGGAAACCTGCATTTCGTTCATAGGCGAAAATCTGAGAAATATTGTCGCAGACAAAGGCTATTTTCTTGTGGCCCATTTCAATCAGGTAATTGGCCGCATCCTGACCAGCCACTAGATTATCATTATCTACATAAACCGTATCATTTACATAAGCACTGGCCTTGCCAATAACCACAAAGGGAATACGGTACTGGTGCATATAGGTAATCAAAGGATCATCCAAAGCGGAATACAGGAACACAAAGCCCTGAATCCTTTGGATCTGCACCAGATCCTGAATGCAAGCCAGCATTTCCTGATAGCTTTCCCCAGAAATAATCATGGTGGAGTAATGTTGCTCCATAGCAGCCTGACAAATACCACGAATACAGCGGGTGACAAAGGGATTGTCATAGCCCTTTTTGTCCTGGGGCTTCATAATAATACCAATATTACGAGGTAATTTATTATTAGTAGAAAAAGACTTTTTTTCGTTATTTACATTTGTTGCATTACTTGTTGCAGAAACTTTATAACCCAGAGTGGCAATGGCCTGCCAGACCTTTTCTCTGGTCTCGGCACTGATAGCTGGATTGTTGTTGCAGGTTCTGGATACAGTAGCAGGAGAAACCCCTGCTAATGCAGCCACATCTCTAATGGTTACTGCCATAAAACTACTCCCTTTCTTATTATTTGAAGCAAAATCAAGGCTTATACAAGCTTGTTGCATGGGGTTACAGCTGTGTTTACACCCTATATTTTGTATTTTTGCACAACTGAAAAATGATATTTCATAAATTTAAATAGTGTTCAACTAAGTTACATACTATTTTTAAATGCATTTTACTTCATTATATATAACAGAACTTTTTACATTTTTAATTTACCTTATTTTAAAAAAAAAGTCAAGTTTGCAGAAAAAAGTGTTGCATAATTTCATGAAATATGGTTTAATATAGTTACAGTATTTCAGAAACACATTCTAGGGTGAAGGAAATGTGTTTCTGAAATATTTCATGAGAGATTATAGAAGTAGTATCATGATAACTGTAAGAAGGGGAGGAAAAGAAAAATGTCAAAATCGGTTCTTACATCGGTGTACGCACCAATGACCGGACGGGTAATCCCTCTTAGCGAGGTACCAGATCCAGTATTTTCCGATAAGATTCTTGGTGATGGTATTGCGATTATACCATCAGATGGTAATATCTACAGTCCTATAACAGGTACTTTGGTTACCATTGCAGAGTCCCGCCATGCATTTGGCTTCCAGACAGCCGAGGGGGCTGAGCTGCTGCTGCATGTGGGCTTGGAAACAGTTTCTCTGAAGGGAAAGCCTTTTGATATCAAAGTAAAGGAAGGCACTCAGGTAAAGGCTGGCGATTTGATTGCAACTGTGGATCTTGATTATTTGAAAGAGAAAAACATTGCAGCTACCACACCAGTGCTGTTCTGTAATGCCGAAGCAGGAAAGCTGAACATTCCTGCTACAGAGGGAGAGGCCAAGGCTGGCCAAACTCTGATTTATACTATTGAGTCTAAGGTGGAGGAGAAGGAAGTGGCCAAGGAAGAAACCAAGCAGGCTCCAGAGCCAGCTAAGAAGAGCGGTCTTATAAATTTTGACCTGCTGCAGAATTTGGGTAAAGTATTGCTGACAGTTATTGCTGTTATGCCTGCCGCAGGTTTGGCTTTGTCAATTGGTAAGGTTTTACAGCTCTGGTGTGTAGACATCAGCGCATTGGTAACTCTGGGTTGTGTATTAGAGAATATGGGCTGGGCCCTGATTGGTAATCTGCACATTCTCTTCGCGATTGCCATTGGTGGTTCTTGGGCCAAGGAAAGAGCCGGCGGTGCTTTTGCAGCTATTATTGCTTTCTGTCTTATTAACCGCATTACCGGCAACATCTTCGGTGTTACCGGTGATATGCTGGGCAATCCTGACGCTGTGGTATATTCCCTCTTTGGTCAGGAACTGCTGGTAAAGAATTACTTTGTTAGCGTATTGGGTGCACCTGCTTTGAATATGGGTGTGTTCATCGGTATCATTTCCGGTTTCGTTGGTGCTGCTGCTTATAACAAGTACTACAACTTCCGCAAGCTGCCTGATGTACTGGCATTCTTCAATGGTAAGCGTTTCGTACCAATGGTAGTAATTGCTTATTCCGCTGTTATTTCTATCATCATGGCTTTGGTTTGGCCTGTAATTCAGGGTGCTATCAACAACTTCGGTGTGTGGATTGCTAACTCTGCTGATACTGCTCCTCTGCTGGCACCATTTATCTATGGTACTCTGGAGCGTCTGCTGCTGCCATTTGGTCTGCATCATATGATTACTATTCCTGTTAACTACACCGCTCTGGGCGGCACCTATGTGGTTCAGACTGGCCTGGGTGCTGGCACTACCGTATATGGTCAGGATCCACTGTGGTTGGCTTGGGTTAACGACTTGATTAACTTCGTTAAGGCTGGCGATACCGCTTCTTACAATCAGCTGCTGGCAACTGTTACTCCTGCCCGCTTCAAGGTTGGTCAGATGATTGGTGCAACTGGTCTGCTGATGGGTTTTGCTTATGCTATGTATCGTCGTGTAGATGCTGACAAGCGTCACCTCTACAAGTCTATGTTTGTTTCTACTGCTCTGGCAACTTTCCTGACTGGTGTTACCGAGCCTATCGAGTTCATGTTCATGTTCTGTGCTATGCCTTTGTACATTGTTTACGCTTTGATTCAGGGCTGTGCTTTTGCAATGGCCGGTGTAATTGATTTGAGACTGCATTCCTTTGGTAACTTGGAGTTTATCTCCCGTCTGCCAATGGTCAGCAATGCAGGCCTCATGGGTGATGTTGTAAACTTCCTTATTACCTGCGTAGCTTTCGCTATTATTGGTTATGTTGTGGCTTACTATGCTATTGGCAAGTTCCAGTTTGCTACCCCAGGCCGTCTGGGCAACTACAGCGACAGCGAGTCTGATGAAGAAGAGGGCAAGTCCTCTGGCAAGAAGGGCGATGCTAACAGCCAGGCTGAGCGCATTATTGCTCTGCTGGGTGGCCGTGAAAACATTGATTTGGTAGATTCCTGCTTTACCCGCCTCCGTGTAACTGTTAAGGATGGCAGCAAGGTAGCAGATTTGAAAGCCTGGAAGGCAGAGGGTGCTCAGAGCCTCTTTGTTAAGGGCAATGGTATTCAGGCAGTATATGGTCCAAAGGCCGATGTACTGAAGTCTGATATTAACGATATCCTTTAATAACCCCTTCTCCATATCTAGCACAATGATAATACTGTGGCAGGCCCCCAATACCTGCCATAGTATATATCATCTCCTTAGATAGGGAGGGTAGATATACTTAATCAACTTTGTTATAGCCCAATAAGCCCATGCTAGTATTTTCTATGAGGTATATAAAATGAAATTAATGACAATAAATACACATAGTATTTTGGAAGAAAACTACATAGGCAAAATGGAAAGTTTTGTGAAGGCAGTGGCTCAATTACAGCCGGATATTATTGCCATGCAGGAGGTTAATCAGACAGCTGATGCGCCCCAGGCAACGGCAGTATTACAGCTGAATCGTACCTACAACAATCAGGAGCCGCGACAGCTTAAGGCAGATAATCATGCTGCCAAGGTGGCAGAGGCTCTCCGCAAGGCAGGTATTGATTACAATTGGACCTGGCTGCCAATGAAGCTGGGGTATAGCATGTACGATGAAGGTATGGCAGTTTTTTGTCGCAAGCCTATTGCAGAAACCAATGTGGTTCTGTTAAGCAGTGACGGGGATTATGGCAATTGGCGCACCCGTTACGCTTTGGGGATTCGGCCTGCTGGCACAGAGGATTGGTTTTATACCATCCATATGGGCTGGTGGAATGATGAGGAGGAACCTTTGGGCAATCAGTGGGAAAAGTTGCAGACTGCTGTAAAAGAGAAAAATCATCAGGGAAAAATCTTCTTGATGGGTGATTTTAACAGCCCGGCGCAAGTAAAGCACGAGGGCTATGATTTGATAAAAGAAAGCGGCTGGCAGGATACTTATCTTCTAGCAGAGAAGAAGGATGCCGGCAACACTGTACGAGGTGTTATTGATGGCTGGCGAGACAAGCTTAGTCAGGAGGACATGCTGGAGGGCATGCGGATTGACCATATCTGGTGCAGTGAGATGGTGAAGGTTCGTTCCAGTAGAACCTGTTTTGATGGAAATAATGAGCCGGTGGTTTCGGACCATTTCGGCCTGCTAATAGATGTGGAGGACTGAAGATGATGAAGAGAAAAGCAGGGATATTGCTGCCAATCAGCAGCTTGCCATCCCGTTACGGTATTGGCTGTTTTGATGAGGCAGCCTACAAGTTTGTAGACTGGCTCCAGGCAGCTGGACAGCATTACTGGCAGATTCTGCCTTTGGTGCCTACCAGTTATGGTGATTCACCTTATCAGTCCTTTTCCACCTTTGCAGGAAATCCATATTTCATTAGCCTGGACAAGCTGGTGGAAGCAGGCCTTTTGACTGAAAAGGAAATCAAGGCTGTGGACATGGGCAAAAAAGCTGATGATATTGACTATGCCAAACTGTACAATGGCCGTTACAAGCTTTTGCGCAAGGCCTATGAGAAGAGCCGCATCAGTGAGAATCAGGATTTCCAGCAGTATTTGGCTGACAATGGCTGGTGGCTGGAAGACTATGCACTCTTCATGGCTTTGAAGGACAGATTTGAGGGCAAGTGCTGGAATGAGTGGCCAGAGGATATTCGTCTCCGCTGGGGCTATTCCATGGACTATTACCGCAAGGAACTGTATTTTGATATTGAGTTCCAGATGTTCATGCAGTATCTCTTTGCTAGACAGTGGCAGGAGCTGAAGGCTTATGCCAACAGCAAGGGCGTGGAAATCATTGGTGATATTCCTATCTATGTAGCTATGGACAGTGCCGATACCTGGTCCCATCCAGAGCTGTTCCAGCTGAATGAGAAGTGTGAGCCTTTGGCTGTAGCTGGCTGTCCTCCAGATGGCTTTTCTGCTACAGGCCAGTTGTGGGGCAATCCACTTTACAACTGGGATTATCATAGAAGCACCAGCTTTGACTGGTGGATGAGCCGCCTCTGGTATGCTTTCAATATGTATGATGTGCTGCGTATTGACCACTTCCGTGGTTTTGATGAATACTACAGCATTCCATATGGTGCCAAGGATGCCGTTAATGGTCATTGGGAAAAAGGCCCAGGCATTGATTTGTTCAACTGCATGAAGTATTGCCTGGGAGATAGACGGGTTATTGCTGAGGATCTGGGCTTTATGACAGATTCCGTTCGTCAGCTGGTAAGAGACAGCGGCTTCCCTAATATGAAGGTGCTGGAATTTGCCTTTGATGCCCGTGATACCGGTGCGGCAGCTGATTATCTGCCACATAATTACAATAATAATTGCGTGGTTTATACAGGCACCCATGATAACGAAACCCTGCAGGGCTGGTTTAAGAGTATTAGTCCGGTGGAAATAGAGATGGTAAGAGATTATCTCTATGCACCAAAGACTCCTTTGCAGGAGCTGCACAAGCCTATGATTAATACCGCTATGGCCAGCGTGGCTGCAACCTGCATCATTCCGTTGCAGGACTATCTGGGACTGGACAACAGTGCCAGAACTAATAAGCCATCTACCGTAGGACAGAATTGGCGGTGGAGAGTCGATGCCAAGGCTCTTACCCCGGAACTGGCTGCGGAGATATATAAATCTGTCAAAACTTATGGCAGATTGTAAAAGACTGCCGGTTGGCTAATGCTGACTGAGATGGTCTATTACCAAGCCCCTCTAAAGTATTAAGATAAATGACACTGCAATATCTACTGTACCCTACATCGCATTACACCCCGCAGTAGTTTATTGCACCCAATAGCGGCCCTCATATGTGTGAATGAGGGCTGCGGGGGGGACTGGGTAAATTTTTTGGAGAAAATGAGAGAATTGTGGGAGGAGTTTCTATTATGAAAAAGAAGTTAGCAAGTCTGGCTGCTGCTATGGCATTGACCGCTGTTATGGGTGGCACTGCAATGGCAGCTGAGGGGAGCCTGGCAGATGTACCAAAGGACCACTGGAGCTATGAGGCTGTAAATCAGTTGGTTAAGGATGGCATTATCGAGGGAATGCCTGATGGTACTTATGCTGGTGACCGTGCTATCAGCCGTTATGAGATGGCTGTTATCGTGGCTAGAGCTACCGATAAGCTGGAACAGGCTAATATTGCTGACCGTGCTCTGATTGAGAAGATGCAGTCTGAGTATGACAGCGAGCTGAAGACCATTAAGGACGATATTGCTGATCTGAAGGATAAGGTTGGCAAGCTTAACTTCTATGGTTTCATGCGTGCTCAGTATGACCATGATGATAAGGATACCAAGGGTGTAGACCGCAGCAACGACCGTACCTATTTGGATTTGCGGGCTGACTACAAGGTAAATGACAACTGGACGGTTAAGACTCAGGTTGAGACTCATCATCGTTATAGCGACGATGGCAGCTACAACACTGGTTTTAGCAAGTATTCCCAGAAGACCTGGTCTGGCCATGATGGTAACATCAAGCGCGTTTGGGTAGAAGGTAACTTCGCCAACGGCGGCTGGGTAAACATTGGTCGTGCATGGAGAGGCTTGGGCTTCCAGAATGTTCTGCTGGGTACTGAAACCGATGGTATTCAGGCAGGTATTCCTATTAAGGGCACTGGCTTGACCGCTAGCGCAATCTATGCTTCCGGTACTGGTACTGGCGACAAAGAGTCCATCTACGGTATTGGTACTTGGGGTTCTGTAGGTCATTGCGTAGATATCAATCTGAACTATGTAAAGAGCGATATGAGCAAGGGTGATCACTATACTACTAGTGAAATAGAGAATGTTTCACTTGTTGGTGGTAAGTTGGTTACAACATATAAACAAGTTGATGTTCCTCGTGACAAGGCTTTCGTTCTGTCCACTGGTATTGATGTGGCCAAGAATGTACGCCTCTTGAATGACTATATTCAGACCAATGCAGATGATGAGAACAAGTCTATTGCTACCCGTATCAACTACAAGGGTACTGATTTGAATGATCCAGGTTCCTTTGGCCTCTATGCTCGTTACTTCAAGTATGGTTCTAATGGTCAGATTGCCGGTGATGATGAGTGGGGTTCTACTCCATTCGGCTCCAAGGGCTGGATTGTAGGCGTTAAGTATGTGCCTGCAAAGAACGTAGAGTGGGAGACTCTCTACAGCCAGCAGAAGTGTGATTATGCAGGTTCCAATCCATACGATCGTAGATTGTTCCGCACTCAGGTTGATTTCCACTTCTAATAATCCCTGTTTCCCTTAGGGGAAAGTTCGTAAACCTTATAACCCCACCTGATTGTATAGACAGTGAGCTCCTGCCCCTCCGCAGGGGCTCATTGTGGTTTGCGGATTTATTCTGATTTGCAGAGTTGGCTATCTCTCTAAGGATGTAAATATAATTCGATATGTCAAAGATTTTCGATATACAGCCTGCGGTCATAACGACTTTTGCTCTGTCCGACTTAATGGCCCTATCTGAAAGGTTATCATTACGCAGTAATACCGCTTGTCGCTGAGCCACTTCACAGAGACCGTTATGGTAGAGAGTGCCTCCGGGGCCACTTTTGCTGCGCAAAAGCAGGAGTCTCCCAACGCAAAAGTGTCATGCCCCTCCGACTGTTGTCGAATCATCAAGGCTTATCGATACTGTTAACCCAAAATAATTATGCTATCATCGTAGCAAATAGGTTATTTCAAACAGTGCCAAAGCAGAAAGGGTACTCCCATATCGCTATATAGATAATTGATGTATTCGGCAAATCAAAAAATATTGTTATTTAAGCAGGAGATTAGAAAATATTGTCGAATAATAAATATGTGAATCCTTTGTAAGTTTATTTTTGCAGAGGATTTTTTTTTGTCTATAAATAAAATAGGGGGAGGTGCAAGGATAAAAAATGGCTTACGGTATCACATTTTTTTAGTATAAACTTGATTTGGATTTTTTTATTTGCGATAATATAAGAGGAGGTTGTGAATTTGGTTGATACCCCTACAGCACTTGCTTCGGATATTGAAAAAGAAAATCTTTTCATTCAATATGACAAGAGCATCAAAAAGGTTCTGGCGAATAAGCCTATATTGGCACGTATTCTCAAATTCACGGTTCACGAGCTGTTTACGCTATCGTTGCAGCAAATAGAAAACTGTATTGATGGCAATAGTGTTATGATTGGTCAAACCTTTGTGGAGCCTGGGCTGAGCAATCCAAAGATTATAAATAAGCAGTTGGAGGATGATATTTCTGGTGAGGGACGCATTGTATATGATTTGCGTTTTGAAGTAAATTTGCCCCATGGTGAAAAGACCAAGATTATTATCAATATTGAAGCTCAGAGGAAAAGCAATCC